>OGEU01000223.1_pt1 | contig 63162 bp, 54 predicted proteins | sample 1570651 | NCBI WGS metagenome assembly OGEU01 (sample SAMEA2582129, study PRJEB24529) | metagenome | biome: Human gut stool | place: China | collected 2011 | reverse complement strand
ATACTGAATACGAGAGCTATCAGGCGAGAGATAAAAGCTGGAAGAGAAGATTCAAGGCATGGATAAGTTTGTTGATTTTCATAAACAGTTAATGCAACATAATATAGACGATGTTATGTCATATATAGATTTTTTGAAAATGTTTGCAACAGATGAAGAAACAATTGCTAAAATCAATGCATTATGGTATTGCCGAATCTGCTTGGAATAGACGACATCTGGCTGTCGATCACAACAGGCGAGATACTCAGTATGATCATGAGTATTTACTATTTTATGAAATACAGAAAAATATGGAGTGAGAAGTAAAAAGATTTCATTGATAAATCAAATCAGGAAAAAAATTGACACATAAAAATAGATGTACGATCACTTGAACAGGTGGATGTACATCTATTTTGGCATATGATATTAATTATTTTTTCAGGAAAAGCGTTTTACAATATTATTAATTTCCAACGCATTTTCTTTGTTATGATTTACGATAACGGACATTTCCTGTGTCGTTTCTTCTGTTTGTCTTGCCTTTTCTAAGATATCCTGACTGCTGATATGGTCGGAATCAGGAACATCTGAAATAGCATGGATCTGGTTTTGAATATTTTGTACTGTGTTGACAAAGGTTTCAGACTCTTCTGTAATTTCGGATATAATAACCTGAATTTCCTGAATGGATTGGTAGTAATCCTGGGTTTCCTGAACCAATTCTGTAAACTGTGTCTGGACGTCATTTTGCAGGAAGAAAATAATCTGATCGAAACAAGTTTTGACATGTGATATATTGTTTTTAGTTTCATTACAGATAGCCTGAATATCTGTGGCTGTTTTGGATGAATTAGATGCGAGGTTACCGATTTCGCCTGCAACTACAGCAAATCCTTTTCCAGCCTCTCCAACTCTTGCAGCTTCAATAGAAGCATTTAAGGACAGAAGGTTTGTCTGGCTTGTAATGTCTAAAATTTGAGATGCCATTTCATCAATTCGCATTAGTGATTGTAATTCTTCCATTGCATTTTCGATAGCTTTTTGATTTTCTGCAATCTGGGTATTTGTATTTACCATGGAATTATTAGCTAAGGTCTGCATTTTTTCCACTTTTTGAAGTAACTCGCTGCTGTGGACATTACCCTGACGGATACGTTCTTCGATATCAGAAACAACCGTTGTCATTTCGGAAATCTGCTGTCCTACATCGTTTACAGTAGCGTTAATATCTTCTGAATGTTCTGCAAATGTCTGCGTGGATTTTGAGTTGTCTGCCACACAACTAAGCAGTGTTTCTGAAGAACGTTGCATTGCGGTCGCAGAGCTGCTAAGTGATGTTGAACAGTCAGATAAAGTGGCAATGATGCCACTGAGTGCATCATATAAAGAATTCATTGCAGTTGCAATTTTTCCAATTTCACTCTTGGTATTGATCCAAGGCGTAAGACGTTTGCTCTTTTCAAGTTTTAAATTGCTAAGCTGGATAATTGCATCTTCGACATATAACAGAGGTCTGACACTGATTGCAATTGTGATAAATGCCAGTACACTGATGATTAAAACGAAGATGATGCATATCAGACCTAAGATGCGCATATTTTTGTGGACGTTCTCATAAATGTTCTTTTCACTGTCATAAGAAACCATTGCCCAGCCATGTTCTGCGATAGACTGATAGCTTGCCACAAAAGAATCGGAACCTTTTTTGTAGTTAAGATCACCACTGGTTTCGCCGGATTTAATTTTATCAATAATGTTTAACAGCATATCATCCTGAATATCGGTGGCAATCAAACTGCTGTCATCTGCAAAGATGTACATATTAGTTTCGGTATTGACCATATAGTAGCGGAGGGTGTCATTTTCGCTTTTTAAATTATATAACTGTTTTTCAAGCTCTTTTACAAAAGGTCCACCGCCTACATATCCAAGGATTGTTTTTCCATCTGTATCAAATACAGGGCAGTACATGGATAAAATAAGTTCACCGGAGGAAGGGGAGACAATAATACCGGCATCATACAGACCGTTTCTTTGTGTCATGGCATCCTGCAGGGCTTTTAAACTATCACCTTTACGGGTAGTCATTCCGATTACCTTTGAATTGGAATGAGCAACGATGTGCGTATTCCATTCACCGATATAAATACCTTCCCAGTTGTTAAGACCGCTATAATAGTCCGCTGTATAGCTCTGCACGATTGCCTGTTGCTCAGAATTATTGACATTCTTTAAAAAGTCGCGGACACAAGGTGTTTTACTGAAAGCAGTGAGGATGGATTCCTGACGTGCGACGTATTCGTTGAGCAGACTTGCTTGGGCATTCAGGGTATTTTTCATAACATTAAGCTCAGATTCCTGCATCATGCCAGTCATTGTCTTATTTGCAGTAAGGTAAAGCAGGCTCATGCAAATGATTACGATGATGGTAATGCCTAGTGTGATTTTAGTACCTAATTTCCAGTTCTTCATTCGTAAACTCCTTTCTTTAGACATAAAGTATTATATTGAATTATAACATATACAGATGAGATTGTGTATACAAAGTAACAATCGGTACAGAAATTTCGCTTTTAACTTTTTTATCTATGCATTTTTATAAATAATCCAGTTATCAGCATTCCATCTGCGGTTCATCATTTCACATAACACCCGGTAACCTGCCGTTTCCAGTGTCGTTACAAGCCACATAAAACGTTCGGCTTTTCCCCCCTTTTCTTCCCACTGCTCATGATACCGCACCACACGCAGTTTATATCGACACCCTTCCATATTAAATGCATCCTGTTTTGTGTTGAATTGCTTTTTCCAGGGTTCAAGTTTTCCACAGCCTAGTACGCGCCAGTCAAGGATCAGATCAATGTCTTCTGAAAAAGTCTATTCAGAACATACTTTTTGTCTTTTGTTTTGGGAACGATTTTTACTCTGTGTTTATCTACAATAATTCCTGTGAAGAAGAGTAAACAAAAGGATGCAAAGATAGTAAAACTTGATTTCTTCAAAAAACTGTTGACTCATACGTTGCGTAATAGTTTACAATATGTTTATCGAGAGGAGGAAATGACAATGATGACAGTGAATGAGGTAAGTAAATTAACAGGAGTGAGTATACGCACTCTGCAGTATTATGACACCATTGGACTCTTAAAACCTATTGAATATACAGAATCAGGTTATAGGTTGTATGACGATACATCCTTGGAAAGGCTGCAACAAATTTTACTGTTTAAAGAATTGGAATTTCCGCTTAAGGAGATTAAAAAGATAATTGATGCCCCTAACTTTGACAGGAACAAAGCATTAGAGCAGCAGATTGAATTGCTTACTATGAAAAAAGAGCATCTTGAAAATCTTATTAGTTTCGCTCGAGGAATAAAAGGAATAGGAGTGAAATATATGGATTTTAAAGTATTTGATACAACAAAGATTGATGAGTATTCTAAACGGGCAAAAGAACAATGGGGACAAACCTCTGAGTATAAGGAGTTTGAAGAGAAAACAAAGAACTGGACGAAAGACGATGAAGCTACTGTTGCAAATGAGTTTATGCAATTATTTGTTGAATTCGGACAAATGAAAGAAATGGACCCAGAAGATGAACAGGTGCAGTTGCAGGTTAGGAAACTTCAGGATTACATTACAGATCATTTTTATACATGTTCTGATAAGATTTTATGCGGTCTTGGAAGAATGTATGCCGGTGGAGGAGAACTTACGGAAAATATTGATGAAGTTGGAGGAGTTGGCACAGCAGAGTTTGCAAGTAAAGCTATTGATATATTTTATATGAGCAGAAGGTAAATTCAAGTTTGGAGAATTGAGAAAATCGGAATTTATTCAATTCAACAAAGCGTTGATACTCTCATCAACGCTTTGTATGTTCTAAATAACTTCTTTTTTGATATGCTGTGGTCAAAGGATAGAAAAGGAGAGTCGTTTTATGGATCAGAAAAAAATAGGTGCATTTATTGCACAGTGTAGAAAAGAAAAAAAACTCACACAAATGCAGCTTGCTGAATTATTAGATATTACTAATCAGGCTGTTTCCAAATGGGAAAATGGAAAAGGGATGCCAGATGTATCGCTTTTACAGCCTTTGTGCACTGCTTTAGGAATTAGTTTGAATGAGCTCTTTTCAGGAGAACGTATATCAGCGGAAGAATATAAAGGAAAGGCAGAAGAAAATATTTCTAATCTTTTTAAGGAAAAACAACTCGCCAATCTTAAGCCTGTAAAATATTTATTCTACATATGTGCCAATGTCACCTTGCTTGTAGCAGTGGTTGAATTAGTTATTGGCCTTGTTGGGAGTTTTTATAGTTCGACTATTCTGAAACCCATGTTAATCAATGCTTCTGTATGGCTGGTATTGTTTTTTGTTTCAATGAGTAAGCTGGCATACGATAAGAAAAAATTGAAAAAAATGAAGTACTTGGGTGTTTGCATAGATACCGAAATCAAGGATATAATTCCGGCAGTATGGATTAGAGTTGGAAATTATACCAGTTGCAGAGTTGTCTGTGGATTTATGTATGAGGGCAAGGAATACAAAGCGGTAAGCAATTATTATGTTTTGACACCATTTCAGCGGAAGGAAGATTTGTATGCGAATGTTTATTTTGACAAGGATAAGCCTGCCCAATATAGTGTAGAGCTTTTTCAAGTAGGTCAGTAATTCCATCGAGAAATTCAAGTTTGCAGAACTAATAGAGAAGTAACATATAAAACAATAAATATGGTCAAAAAATCATCGACATCCGACCTACAGCACGTTATAATATAGTTAATCTAATAAGAAAACCAAGTGATCATTGTTACGAAGCTGAATTGTAATGGTGGCCAACTGAGTGAACTCGATGGAACGGAATGGTTATATCCTCCGGGTGCTCCGAGCACCGGACGAGCACCGAAAGGTGCTTTACAGAGATGAAAACAGGTTTTCTTATTTTGACAGGGAGTAACAGAATAGTTAGGAAAACCAAGGATTTCTTTGACTTAGGTTGACGAATCATTGTATGTATTTACAGTGGTATCTCGAGCTCCTAAGCGCTAGTTGTGGGTTCGATTTCCGCAGGGAACAGTTGAAAAGAATGCAGCAATGAATTTAAAATCATTGCTGCATTTTTTGCGCGCTACAAGCACATAGCTTATGCAGATTCAAACCGTCTGCTCCTGATATCATAAAATAAAATATGGATACTTTTTCTGTAGTTCATGCCATAAATCGCTAGAAAATGGCATTAAATTACAGTATTATTATAAATAGCAGAAATGAATGGATTATTTTATAATAAGGAGTAAATGATGGCAAATTCACGAAAAGGACAGATTGATATGACGATAGGTCATATTATGAAAAACATTATACTGTTTGCGATACCAATTATTATTGGAAATGTTTTGCAGCAGTTATATACAACAGTCGATGCACTTGTAATAGGTCAATATTGTGGTGATACATCGCTGGCGGCGGTCGGAACGAGTTCGCAGCCGGTTGAAGTATTATTATGTGTTTTCTTGGGAATAGGAACCGGTGTGTCTATTCTGATATCACAATATGCCGGAGCAAAGGAATCCGATAAGGTTGTTTCAATATGTGGAACCTCAATAACATTTATCTATATTATAGGAATTCCGGTTGGAATTCTGGGGTGGTTTGCAGCACCGTATATTCTTGAATTTATGAAAGTTCCGCAGGATGTATGGGATGCTGCACTAATCTATACGAGATTAGTATTCTTAGGTACGCTTGGTAATCTGGGCTATAACATGAATGCCGGAATATTAAGAGGACTTGGGGACAGCAAGGCTTCATTATGGTTTCTGGTTGTATCCTGTATTTCCAATATAGTGTTTGATTTAGTATTTGTTGCAGGATTTGGCATGGATGTGGCAGGTGCAGCACTTGCTACAAGTATAGCGATGTTTATTTCATGGCTTGTAAGTATTGCTTATATAAGAAAGATATTTCCGGAGATTCAGTTTACATTCCTGCCACGAAGATTTTCAGGAAAAATGATGAAGGATATTCTGGCTATTGGTCTGCCTGTCGGACTTAATAATTCGCTGTATTCATTAGGGCATGTTGCATTACAGACCTTTAATAACTCACAGGGCGCCGTATTTATGGCAGGAGGTGCAGTAGCAGGAAGAATTACGGGCTGCTCCAATATAGCAATTACCGGCTTGTCTTCGGCAGCCACTACATTTTCAGGGCAGAATTACGGTGCAAAAAAATATAATAGAATTAAGGAGGGACACTGGAAAATTCCAATATGTTCCGGACTTATTACCCTTGGCTGTGGCTTATTTTTCATTATGATACATAAACCGTTGATACGTTTCTTTTCATCAGATGAAATGGTGCTGATGTATGCGAGCAGACATGTTGTTGTCATGTTGCTTTCCCAGTGGTTCTATGCTATTTTTAATTGTATAATATCTATTGTAAATGGAACAGGACGGGTGCGTTATACGACCATTGTTAATATTCTGATGCTTTGGGCAGTCAGAATTCCAAGTGCATATATTATCAGCAAATATTTTGATGGAACATGGGTAATGTTGTGTTTCCCTATTTCCTTCAGCTTTGGAATGTTTGCAATGATAGGTTATTACCTGTTCTCTCCGGCATGGAAGGAAGTTATGAGACTGGCAGAGAATAAACCACAAGAAGGACCTATAAAAGAGAACTGAAAATAATGAGTTTGTTAAATTGAGATTGAAGTTTATTGACATTTGTTTAACTCCCATGTATGCTGCGGCATCGCTTCCGGTGGGGGTATATGGATGCTATGCTTGTACTTCTGGCTAAAAGCCGTGGATTTATGGAGGAATAGAATAATGTCAAAGGATGAATATTTAATTACAGATGCACCTCTTAAAGCATTGACTGTTTTTGCAATGCCTATGATTCTGGGAAGCTTTTTCCAACAGATATATAATATGGCTGATTCAATTATTGTGGGTCAGTTTGTCGGCTCTTCTGCACTTGCGGCAGTTGGAGCCTGTGCTGCGCTTACGAATGTATTCATTTGTGTGGCACTTGGTGCCGGTGTAGGTGCAGGGGTGCTTGTGAGCCGCTACTTTGGTGCCAGGGATTATAGTAAAATGAAAACAATCGTATCAACATCATTGATTAGTTTTCTGATTCTAAGCATACTTCTGGGTGTATTTGGTTTTGGATTTTCTAATATAATGATGAATGCATTACAGACACCTGCTGATATACTGGATGAAGCAGTATTATACCTGCGTGTTTATTTTGTAGGATTTCCGTTTTTGTTTATGTATAATATCCTTTCAACGATGTTCACCTCAATCGGTGAGTCAAAGATTCCGCTGGGACTTCTGATATTTTCTTCTATTCTGAATATTTTTATGGATTTCTGGATGGTAGCAGGCTTAGGGCTTGGCGTGTTTGGTGCAGCGCTTGCAACGCTGATTGCACAGGGGATTTCTGCTGTTTTTTCACTTCTGATTTTCTTTTGCAGGATGCGCCGGTATAAAAGCAGCTTTAAACGGTTTGACAGGCAGGAGTTATATTCAATGCTTCAAATTGCTGTACCATCTGTTTTGCAGCAGTCTACAGTATCTATTGGCATGATGATAGTACAGGCGGTTGTAAATCCATTCGGTACACAGGCGCTTGCAGGTTATTCGGCAACAATGAGAGTAGAAAATGTTTTTTCCTTGATTTTTGTATCCATTGGAAATGCCGTTTCACCATATGTTTCCCAGAATCTGGGTGCAAAACAGAACCAGCGTATCAAAAAAGGATACCATGCTGCAATTGTATTAGATATATGTTTTGCAGTTCTTGCCTTTATAGTGATTGAAACATTACATACTCAGATTTCTTCGTTATTCCTGGGTAAGGATGGAACCGATTTAGCATATCAGGTGTCCGGGGATTATATGAAATGGATTGGCTATTTTTTCATTTTTATGGGTATCAAGATGGCAACAGACGGGGTCCTTCGTGGACTTGGAATCATGCGGCCATTCCTCATTGCTAATATGGTAAATCTTGCAATCCGTCTGTTGGTTGCCCTTATATGTGCTCCGCGTTTTGGCATTGCATATGTATGGCTTGCTGTACCGGCCGGCTGGTTTGCCAACTTTCTAATTTCCTATGCGGCACTCAGAAAATCATGGCCGGCTGAAAAACCAGCCGGATTTTAATAAAACTGCAAATTACAATGTATAACGCCCGGTTAAAAACAGGATTGACAATTGGCAGTATAACAGATATAGTAAAAGATGCAAAAATAAATAGATGTGAACAGAGTAGAAGTCATGCGTAAAGTGTCAATGGACGGGAAGTTGCCATTGAACGAAAAATCCCTGTAAAGTGGATTTGCGATGTGCCTTCGCATCCGCTGTCAGAAAATATAAAGCATTCATTTCCTGAGAACGGGTATGAATGCTTTTTTGTTTACATAAGAAAAGAGGAAAAGATGGAGAGTGAAAAAATAAAAGCGGGTGTCCGGCTGATATTAGAAGGATTGGTGAAGACATGAAACGTGTAAATCTAATATATAGACATCCTTTATATCAGAAAAAATATAATGCGCTGCAAAAGGCTGAGGAACACCGGAAATTTTGTAATCATACGCTGGAGCATTTTCTGGATGTAGCAAGACTGATGTATATTTATTCGGTGGAACAGGAACTGTCCATATCAAAAGAGGTCATATATGCAGCGGCGTTTATGCATGATATCGGAAGAATAGATCAGATAGAAAAAGGGATTCCACATGAAATGGCGGGAGCGGCCCTGTGTGACAGAATCCTGCCGGACTGCGGTTTTGCAAAAGAAGAAATGAGCCTGATAAAGGACTTTATTCTACATCACCGGATAAAAGACACCGGCGCGGACACGCCTTTATACGAAATGTTATACTGGGCGGATAAGAAATCAAGAAACTGTTTTGCGTGCGCGGCGCAGGCGGAATGTAACTGGGACAGACAGAAGATGAATCTGGAAATTGATTATTAATAAGCTGCAGGCAGCAGCAGATAAGGAATGGAGATTGTATGAAAATAGGTAATAAAGAGTTTGATTTAAGCAGCCACTGTTATATAATGGGAATTTTGAATGTAACACCGGATTCTTTTTCGGATGGCGGTAAATTTAATACGCTGGATGCAGCATTAAAGCATACAGAGGAAATGATACGGGATGGAGCGGACGTCATTGATATCGGAGGGGAATCCACCAGACCGGGACATGTAGTGATTTCTGAAGAAGAAGAAATTGCAAGGGTAACACCGGTGATTGAGGCGGTGAAAAAGCATTTTGATATTCCGGTTTCAATTGATACCTATAAGGGGAAGGTCACACTTGCGGCATTGCAGGCGGGAGCGGACCTTGTAAACGATATCTGGGGCTTTAAGCATGACCCGGAAGTCGCAGCATATACAGCAAAATATAACGCGGCATGCTGCCTTATGCATAACAGGAATGAAGCCGTATATGATGATTTTCAAAAAGATTTTATCCGGGATATGCAGGAGTGCATTGCAATTGCAAAGAAAGCCAATGTACCCGATGATAAGATTATGCTGGACCCCGGCGTGGGATTTGGCAAAACGTATGAAATGAATCTTGAGATTATCAATCATCTTGAAATCATGAAGCAGCTCAATTATCCGGTATTACTTGGAACGTCCAGAAAATCCGTGATTGGACTGACACTTGATTTACCGGCGGACGAGCGGGTGGAGGGAACACTGGCGACAACGGTTATCGGTGTCATGAAAGGCTGTTCCTTTGTAAGAGTTCACGATGTAAAAGAAAATTACAGAATTATCAAGATGACAGAGGCAATCCTGTCAAAATAATAACAAAGATGGTAGATGAGAAATCGCCGCTTTACAACAAGCTGTTTAGAAATGAGGATTAACGTGGATAAAATTTCAATTGATAAATTAGTTGTGTTTGGCAACCATGGTGTTTTTGAAGCCGAGAATATGTTAGGACAGAAATTTCTGGTTTCTGTCGTGGTGTATACCGATACCCGGAAAGCGGGATTGACGGATGATCTGGCGTGTTCCGTAAATTATGGGGATGTAAGCCGGGATATTTTAAAGTTCTTTCAGAATAATACATTTAAACTGATTGAAACCGTTGCCGAGAAACTTGCACAGGAATTACTGCTGCGGTATGATTTGGCAGAAAAAGTAGATGTGAAAATAGAAAAACCGTGGGCACCTGTTGCGATTCCCGTAGACAGTGTCAGTGTTGAAATATCAAGAGGATGGCACAGGGCATATATTGCAACCGGGTCGAACATGGGCGATAAAAAAGCATATCTTGACGAAGCTGTAGAAAAACTAAAAAACCATCCGTATTGTAAGGTCGTAAAGGTATCCGATTATATTACGACAGAGCCTTACGGCGGTGTTGAACAGGATGTCTTTTTAAATGGGGCATTAGAGATTAAAACACTGCTGTATCCGGAAGAACTGCTGGCGCTTCTTAACAGAATTGAGGCAGAAGCGGGGCGTGAACGGACCATACACTGGGGACCGCGGACACTGGATCTGGACATTTTGTTTTATGATGACTGTATCATAGATACTCCGGCACTGACCGTGCCACATATAGATATGCAGAACCGCGGTTTTGTATTAATTCCGATGGCACAGATTGCGCCGTATCACAGACATCCGGTTTTAGGCTGCACGGTAGGACAGCTGTTAAGCAGACTGGATGGTTCGTTATCATAAATTTAAAATCAAGAGGAAAAGTATGATATATACAGAAGCAGAGCATTTTATAAAGGAATCACATAATGAAGTCATAAGACTTGGTCTTGGCAGAATAGAAGAATTACTGGAAAGACTGGGCTGTCCGCAGAAAAAGCTTAAATTTATCCATGTTGCAGGAACCAATGGAAAAGGTTCTGTGTGCGCCATGACAGCAGAAATCCTTAAAACGGCAGGATATAAGACAGGGCTTTTTACATCGCCGGTGATATCTGCGTACCGGGAACAGTTCAGGATAAACGGAGAAATGATTTCCGAAGAAGAATTTGTAAGATATGCAGAGTTGGTAAGAAATGTATGTACGAAGATGACAGATGTTCCGTCTGAATTTGAAAAGGCTGTGGCACTTGCTTTTTTATATTTTAATGAAAACAGGTGTGATTTTGTGGTGCTGGAAGTCGGCATGGGCGGCTGTGATGATGCAACCAATGTAATTGAAGTTCCAGAGGTTGCAGCAATTGTCAATATTGATTATGACCATATGGGATTTCTGGGAACAACACTGGAAGAAATTGCGCAGAAAAAAGCAGGGATTATTAAAGAAAACGGAACGGTCGTAATAGCCGGACAGAGTGAAAATGTCATGAATGTACTGATAAAAAGATGTCAGGAAAAGAAAGCCGGTTTTAAAAGCACGGATGTACAAAATATTAAAATTACGGACAGAAGCATACATGGGCAGACCTTTGGGTATAAACAGTATGCAGGCATAAGACTTTCTTTATTGGGAGATTATCAGTGTGAAAATGCTGCGGTTGTACTGGAAATAATGGACTGTCTGACCCGGAAGGGATATCGGATACCGGTAAATGCAGTTTATGACGGAATGAAAAACGTTTACTGGCAGGGGCGGTTTGAAATTTTGTCAGAAGCACCGCTGTTTATTGTCGATGGTGCGCATAACCCGGATGGAATCAACGCGCTGCGCGCAAATTTAGAAAACTACTTTACAGGCGAAAAGTTTATTTTTATAACCGGAATCCTGCGCGACAAGGATTACAGTCAGATGCTTAGGACAATGCTTCCATACGCAGCCTCTTTTATCACGATTGCACCGGACAGCCCGCGTGCCTTGAGTGCGGATGAGTGCGCAGATGCAGTCAGAAAATGCGGTTATACAGGAGAAGTATCTGTAATGGATACCATAGAGGAAGCAGTTCAGTTGGCATATAGGATGAGTCAAAAGAAAAATACCGGTGTGTGTGCGTTTGGCTCTTTATACAGCGTGGGAGCAATAAGCAGGGCAGGGACAATAAAGCGGTGATGAAACAATTTTAATAAATGACCTTCTTGCATAAAAAAATACATTGACATGTCAGTACTGACATGTTAGTATGATGATAACAAAGAAATCAGACATGTATTTTATATTTAAGGAGGTATTTTATAATGGAGATGACGTTAAGGTGGTACGGACCGGGATATGACAGTGTTACCCTTAAACAGATCAGACAGATTCCAGGAGTGAAGAATGTCATTACGACACTTTTTGGAAAGCAGGCAGGGGAATTATGGCTGCCAAAGGAAATTGCAGAGCTTAAAAAGATTGTCAATGATGCAGGACTTGGAATTGCAGGGATTGAATCTGTGAACGTGTCAGATGACATTAAGATTGGAACTGCAAAAAGAGATGAGCATATTGATAATTATATTAAAACGCTGCAGGCACTGGGCGAAGCGGATATTCATATGGTATGTTATAATTTTATGCCTGTATTTGACTGGACGCGAACAGAGCTTGCAAGGGTACGGCCGGACGGTTCGACGGTATTGGCATATAATCAGGACACCGTAGATATGATTGATCCGGAACATATGAGGGAATCCGTTGAAAAAATGTCCAATGGCTTTGTAATGCCGGGATGGGAGCCGGAGAGATTAGACAGATTAAAAGAGCTTTTCGAAATGTACCGGGATGTTGATGCAGAAAAGTTGTTTGACAATCTTGTATATTTTCTGGAAGCAATCGGACCGGTATGTGAAAAGTATGATATTAAGATGGGAATTCATCCGGATGATCCGGCATGGCCAATTTTTGGTCTCCCAAGAATTATGACAGGAAAGGATTCAGTTACCCGCCTTCTTGATGCAGTTGATAAGCCGTATAATGGTATTACTCTTTGTACAGGTTCATTTGGTTCAAACCAGAATAATGATATTTGTGAGATTATTAAGGCATGCAGAGGCAGAATTCCGTTTGCCCATGTAAGGAATCTTAAATATAACTCACCGAGGGATTTTGAAGAGGCTGCCCATTTATCATCAGATGGCTCAATGGATATGTATAAGATTATTAAGACTTTATATGATACCGGATTTGATGGGGCAATAAGACCGGATCATGGCAGAATGATATGGGATGAAGTTGCAATGCCGGGATATGGTCTGTATGACAGGGCGTTAGGAGCAGCTTATCTGAATGGCTTATGGGAAGCCGTGGACAAGTCAGGACAGTAATTTGCTTATACGGTACGTTGTAACGCAGACATTACACAGCCGGTTGTTTCTGAGCAAAAACAACCGGCTATAATGGCAGATGAGAAATTATCTTTGCGGATATCTCATTGCATTTTCGTAACAGGCTGCTCAGAAATGAGGATGAATATGAAACTTTCAATAGATGGAATTAAAGATAAAACAGCATGGGAAGAGGCAGGTATAAAACTGCCGGCATATGATGTCAGAAAGGTAGCAGAGGATACAAAGGCATCACCGGTATGGGTTCATTTTGGTATTGGCAATATCTTTAGAATTTTTATAGGCGGGATTGCTGATTCGTTAATTGAGCAGGGGATGTCAGATAAAGGGATTACATGCGTGGAGACCTTTGATTTTGATGTTGTGGATAAGATTTATGAGCCGTTTGACAATCTTGTTATGGCGGTTACACTAAAAGAAGACGGAAGTACAGACAAGAGGGTACTCGGTTCTCTTACGGAAGCGGTGAAGGCACAGTCGGCATCAAAGGAAGCCTGGTCAAGATTAAAGGAGATTTTTGCAAATCCGCAGCTTCAGATGATCTCATTTACAATTACAGAGAAGGGATATGCCCTGCGTGATGCAAAGGGTGCATTTTTCCCATTTATCCAGAGTGATATAGATAACGGACCGGATAAGGCGGTATCGGCAATGGCAGTTGTGGCAGCACTTTTATTTGAAAGATTTAATACATGTAAAGCACCGCTTGCGGTCGTTTCTATGGATAACTGTTCACATAATGGAGAAAAGCTGCGAAATTCAATAACGGAAATGGTCAGCGAGTGGCAGAAAAAGGGCTATGTAGGACAGGATTTTGCGGACTATGTCAATGATGAAAATGTAATATCATTTCCATGGTCCATGATAGATAAAATAACACCAAGACCGGCAGATTCAGTGGCTGCAGCATTAGAGCAGGCAGGAGTTGAACAGATGAAGCCTGTGATTACGTCTAAGAAGACTTATATTGCGCCATTTGTTAATGCGGAAGGACCACAATATCTGGTTATTGAAGACAGATTTCCAAATGGAAGACCACAGCTTGAAAAAGCAGGTGTGTATATGACAGACAGGGATACTGTTAATAAAGTGGAGCGGATGAAGGTGACGACCTGTCTGAATCCGCTGCATACAGCACTCGCAGTATATGGATGCATTCTGGGATATAATCTTATTGCAGATGAAATGAAGGATAAGGAACTTTCAGAGCTTGTAAGACGGATAGGATTGGTTGAAGGGATGCCGGTGGTTACGGATCCGGGTATCATTTCGCCTGAAAAATTTGCAGATGAGGTACTTCATGTAAGAATACCGAATCCATTTATGCCGGATACACCGCAGAGAATTGCAACGGATACATCACAAAAAGTTGGCATACGATATGGCGAAACGATTAAAGCATACGTTGAAAAAGAGGGAAGTGCAGAATCACTTACGGCAATACCGCTTGCAATTGCCGGATGGTGTCGGTATCTTCTTGGCATTGATGACAATGGAGAAAGCTTTGAATTGTCAGCAGACCCTATGGCAGAAGAATTAAAGGCACAGCTTGATGGTGTAAGATTTGCAGAACCATCGTCCTATACAGGCCAGCTTAAAAATTTATTGTCAAATGCGAATATATTTGGTATAAATTTATATGAAGCGGGAATCGGTGATAAAATTGAAGAACTGTTTGTTGAAGAAATTGCAGGAAAAGGTGCAGTAAGAGCAACACTTAGAAAATATCTGTAATGTAGAACAGGCGGTTTCTTATGGATGGAAAGGCTGCGAAGCGATGGAAAAATCATTAAATGAAGAAACTTATGAAAAGCTGAAATATGACATCATGAATTTCAGGCTGTCGCCTGGAGACTCCATCAGTGCCCAGAAAGTTGCACTGCGGTATGATGTGTCAAGAACGCCGGCAAGAGAAGCCATTGTGAATCTTGAGAAAGAAGGTCTTTTAAAGATTATTCCACAGTCCGGTACCTATGTGGCATGTATTAACTGCAGACGTTCTGCACAGGAGTGGTTTGTCAGAAAAAGTCTTGAGATGGGCATGGTTGATGCTGTTTTTGAAAATGCGGACAGTGAGCTGCTCGACAAAATGGCGATTCTGAATGAAAGACTGATTCATTACCCGGAAGAAAATGAAAAAATTCCAAGAATAGAGATTGATAATGCGTTTCATGAGTTGATTTATGAGTGTTCCGGAGAATTGCTTGCCAAAAATATAATTCAGACACAGATGAGCCATTATAACAGAATCAGATATCTTGCAGAGTTGAATAGTTCTATCAGTGCAAAAACAAACGATGAACATGAGATGCTTATAGAAGCTATTAAAAAAAAGGACAAAAGAATGTATCTTAGAGTTATAAAGGCACATATCAGCAGAATTTTTAATGAACTGGACAAATTGAAGGGAATTTATCCACAGTATTTTGAGAAAGAGTAAAAAAAGCATTGAAAGCCCATATCTGGGTTTTCAATGCTTTTTTTGTATCAATTCACGGTATTGTGTAGGCGTTTTATTTTTTGTTTTTTTAAACAGTTTCGTAAAGTAATTGACATCATTTATTCCACACTGGACAGCAATATCCTGAATGGGAAGCATGGTTGTATTAAGAAGATAAATAGCATGCTCCATCCGTTTGCCATTGACGTAATTTGTCAGGGTGGTACCGGTTTCTTTTTTAAACAGTGTCGACAGATAGCTGCTGTTTAAAGAAAATTCAGTGGAAATTGCAGTAAGGCTTAAATCCGCTGTCAGGTTAAAGGATATATAATTAATGATATTCTGTACAGGTTTGCTGTATGTCCGCAGCGAATAGGACTGCACAAGCATGCAGTATCGCCGTGTAATATCACTTTCAAGGGTTTCAAGCTGGGCAATGGAAGTACATGCCTCAATTTTAATTGCAAATTTACGCGATATTTCATCCAGATGAACGGGATGTACATAAGCAGACTGGGCAGCTTTGCGGCAAATGGTATTAAGAATAATCATAAAATTCTTTCTGTCGCGTATGGTGTCTGTCAGGCGCGGCTTTATATCAGAAGCATTGAGATGCCTCATATTTTCAATGGATTTGTAATCTCCGTGTGCAATAGATTCCATGAGCAGGTTTTCTTCCTGATACCGCATTTCCAGCATTTCTATAGACTGTCGTGTCGGTTCGGGTGTTTTGTCATTATACATATATTGTTCATTATTTTTTGTCAGAACACGTTTTTTTTCAATCGTAAAATGTGTCCACAATTTGCTGCACAGAGTATTTATAATACTTTCGATGAAGCGCTCATCTGTAAAAACAGGGAGGGCTGCATAGTATAACTGCATAAATTCATTGAAACGGGCCGGGATGGAGTTGTAAGTGCATAGCTCCATTATCCGTTGGTTGGTAAATTTTTCAAACGAAAAAGGTCCGGCGATAAATATTTTATCTGAATCCGGTAATTTTAAATAAATATATTCGCAGCAAAAGCTGTCGTGTATTATTAATATTGTATTATCCTTACTGTAAGTGTTGATAAAGCAGCACAAAGTACTATAATTAACTCGCCATTTCCATTAGTTGTTTTAGAAACGAATGGAAATATAATTTGGAAGAGTAGCAATTTTATTAAAGAGTTTGCCAATATAGATACTGGAACTACTTTAACAGACGTAATAAAAGAGCTAAAACTAAAAATTGAAAATGGAAAAAACACAAATAATATATCAATTTCTGAAAGTATGAAAATTGGTGATAAAAACTATAAGGTAATTGCAGAATATACAAAGCTTAGAGAAAAAGAGCATAAAAATTCATCAGAATATATGGCAACAGTATATTTTTTAGATGAGACAAACTATGTGAAATTGTTAGAAGAATACACTAATTCTAGAACTTGTATAGGAATTATAGTCTTAGATAATTACGAAGAATTGATGCAGAGAGTGACAGAAGAGGAAAAATTAAAAATCACTTCAAATGCAGAAAAAAACATATATTCTTGGGTGAATAAGTACGATGGATTACTTGTAAAGTCTGAAAGAGATACCTATGTATGCATATTTGATCAATTGAACTTAGAAAAAATAAAAGAAGACAAATTTGAAATTTTAGATGAAATAAAAGAGATAAAGACTCAAGATAATATTCAATTAACATTGAGTATTGCAATTTCTGAAAATGAAAAAACAAATTCAGAAGAATATAAATCGGCTAAGGCTGTAATAGACATAGCTTTAGGACGTGGCGGAGACCAGGCTATTATAAAGCAAAATGGTAAATACTACTTCTTTGGTGGTAGAACACAAGAAGTCGAAAAGCGTACAAGAGTTAAGGCAAGAATTGTTGCACAAGCATTAGAAGAATTGATGAATAGTGCAAGCAATGTTATAATAATGGGGCATACTAATAGTGATATAGATGCTATGGGCTCTGGAATGGGCGTGTATAGAATTGCAAAAACTATAGGAAAAGACGCTTATATTGTAAATGAAACAAATGGTACAAGCTTAGATAACTTTATAAATGATTTGAAAGATATAGAAGAATACAATGATGTTATAATTGACAAAGCTGAAGCTTTAAACAAAATAAGTGCTGATTCTTTATTAGTAGTAGTTGATACAGATAAGAAAAACTATGTTGAAGCTCCAGAATTACTAGACAAGACAGACAAAATTGTTGTAATAGACCACCACAGAAGAGGAACAGATTATATAGAAAATGCAATACTTACATTCCACGAAGTATATGCATCATCTGCTTGCGAGCTTGTAACAGAGCTTGTAGAATATGCTGAAAAAACGGTAAAACTTACTAAATTTGAAGTAGAAGCCTTGTATGCTGGAATAATGATGGATACAAAAAACTTTACATTTAAAACAGGTGTAAGAACCTTCGAAGCCGCCGCATTTTTAAGAAAATGTGGAGTAGATATTATAAAAGTAAAGAAATGGTTCCAAAGTGACCTAGAAACTTATAACAAAATATCTGAAATCGTTGCAAAATCAGAGATAATAGACGATACAATCGCGATTTCAATATATGACAAAGAAGATAGTGATGCAAACATTACATGTGCGAAAGCAGCAGACGAATTATTAACAATAAGCAATATAACAGCATCATTCGTAATTGGAAAAATGGGAGATAAAATCTATATTAGTGGCAGGTCTATTGGTGACATAAATGTGCAATTAATACTAGAAAAACTTGGCGGCGGAGGACATATAACAGTTGCCGGAGCTCAAGTAGAAGGAATGACACAAGAAGAAGTAAAACAAGAATTAATAAATAGAATAAACGAATATTTTACAGAAATATCGTAAAAATATATAATTCTTTAAGGAAAAAATTAACAAAAGAGAATTAGCATATAAAATATATTGACTTTTATTAAAGTTAATCATATTATTAAAGTAAGCATGTAACTCATTATGCTATTAATTTTGGAAACAATATTGTAAATTTGATAGTATAAATAAATAAAAATAATAAATAATATTAAAGGAATAAAAAGGTGGAACATTATGAATTATATCATGGAACCAAAAGAGAAAATGTTTTAAAAATAATAGACTCTCAAAAATTTATAGTAAACGAAGATGAGGAAAATAAGCTTTTTTTGGGAAAAGGTGCATATTTTTATTTAGATAAAATGAATGCTGTGGATTGGAATTGTAGAGATGTTGCAAATAAGAATAAAATAATATTTCCGGATTTTATAGAAGTAAATAACATGTATAGTATTGTTTATGCAGAGTGTGACGTCGATGTAAATAATATTTTAGATTTAGATACACGAGAAGCTATTATAAAGTATAAGAAAATTGTAAATAAAATAAGAAAGTATTTAGAGTCTATAGAAAATTATAGAGATAAAAATGAAACTGCAACGATTTTAAATCTTCTATCTAAAAAAGGCTTATTAGATGGAATATATGTGGTAGTAAGAACTTTTCCATATCCAGTAGACAAGAAACTAGGAATTACTATACCTAAAAAGGTCGTGTGTGTGAAAAATACGGAAATACTAAAAAATTACAAAAAGATAGAAATGACAAAAGAAGAATATAATAAGATGAAATTAATGTATAAGTAGGAGGAGAGTATAATGAATATTTTTGAAATGAATGTAAATGAAATAGATGATATAATGAATAACATTTTAAACGAAACTACTCCAGAAATGCTAATGAAAGAACTAAAAGAATGTGGATATAAGAATGTTGAAATAACAGATATTGAAAATGAAGTTAATAGAACTAATTATGTAAAAGAGATTAAAATCAAAAGACAATATGGACATAAGAATTTCTTACATAAAAATAGGACAAGTGAATTAAGTACTTTTGAAGAAAATATGGAGGTAGCATAAATGAAAAATTGTAATAGTATATTAAAATTTAATAAATACATAGTTAATAAAGTGTACCTTGTAAATAATGAAAATTATAAAGAAGATAAAAATGGCACTCAAGTAAAGTTTGCAATAGAGCCTAAAGTTGAGAATGATGGTCAGAAAATGAAAATAACATTGATTGTAGATATTTTTAAAGATGCTTTGAAAAATAATTATCCATTTGAAATGAATTTGGAAATGACAGGATTTTTCGAAACTGAGAATGGAGAATCAGACAAATTTATTAAAAATGCTATAGCAATATTATATCCATATGTGAGAGCACTTATTTCTACATATACTGCAAATGCAAATATCAATCCACTAATATTACCTGCAATAAATGTAAATAAACTGATAGAAAACAGCGAAGATAAAAAGGACTAGAAAGTCCTTTTTTTGGTTGCAAAAATTAAAAAAAAGAGTAATATAAAAAATGTTTACAAATCTTAAATAAGATAGTAAAATAGATGTGACACAAAAATAGGAAGGAGACAATTATTATGAAGGTTATTTTATTAGGTGATATAAAAGGAGTAGGAAAGAAAGATCAGGTTATTGAAGCAAGTGACGGATATGCACGTAATTTCTTATTTCCTAAAAAACTAGCTGTTGAGGCTAATAATGAAAATATGAGCAAATTAAAATCTAAGCAAGAGTCAAATAAATTTAGAAAAGATACCGAAAAGAAAGAAGCAGAAGAGCTTGCTAAGAAACTTACAGGAATTATGCTAAAAATTAAAGTAAGAGCTGGAGAAAATGGAAAAATCTTCGGAGGAGTTACAAGCAAAGAAATTTCTGAAGGATTAAAAAAGGATTATAAAATAGAGATAGACAAGAAAAAGATAATATTATCTGAAACTATCAAGACACTTGGAACTGTAACAGTTGATGTTAAATTGTATGAAGGTGTTATGGGTAAGTTAAAGGTTGATATTATCGCAGAGTAACGTTGAAAAATAATTACAATTTTGGCTACGTCAAATCTCATTTACAATGCGGTTACATACAGCAAGTATGCGCCCTTGCCTTGTAAATTCATTTTTTCTTGCCAAAATTTAATTCTTTTCCAACTACTAATTTAAATAAAAAATAAACTATGAAAGGAAGATTGTAATGGATTTAGGCAAAGTGCCACCACAGGATATAGAAGCAGAGCAAGCTGTAATTGGAAGTATGCTTACAGACCAAGATGCAGTTAGTTCAGCTATTGAAACATTAAAACCAGAAGATTTTTATAGAGAAGACAATAAAATAATTTATGAAGCTATTTTGAATATTTATAATAGGGCAGAGCCTATAGACATTATAACTCTAAAGGCAGAGCTTTCTTCTATGAACAAGTTAGAAGCCGTTGGAGGACTAGAATATATTGCTGTTCTTCCAGATAAAGTTCCAACTACGGCAAACGTTGATAGATACATAAAAATAGTCGAAGAAAAGGCTATGCTTAGAAATTTAATAAAAACTGCAAATGAAATTCTAAATATGGGGTATGAACCAACAGAAGAACCGGAAAGGGTTATGGATTTGGCAGAAAAGAAAATTTTTGATGTTATGCAAAAAAAGAGCCAGAAGGGTTATACTCCAATTAAAGACGTTTTAGTTGAATCCTTTGCTAAGTTAGAAGAATTATATAATCAGAAACAACACGTAACAGGTGTACCAACAGGATTTATTGACTTAGACAGAATGACTGCTGGACTTCACGGTTCTGAGTTTATATTAATTGCTGCTAGACCCGCAATGGGAAAATCTGCATTTGCACTAAATATTGGTGCATATGCTGCTACAAGAGCAAACATTCCGGTTGCTATATTCAGCTTGGAAATGGCGAAAGACCAAGTTGCTAACAGAATTTTGTGTAGCGAAGCATTAGTTGATAGTAATGCTGTAAGAACTGGTGAATTAACAGATGAAGACTTGAGTAAGCTTGCAGAAACATCTGGCGAATTATCACAGGCACAAATTTTTATAGATGATACAGCAGGTATCTCTGTAATGGAAATACGTGCAAAATGTAGAAAATTAAAATTAGAAAAGAATATAGGATTAGTAATAATCGACTATTTGCAACTTGTTCAAGGAAGTGGTAAAACGTCAAGCAGAGAGCAAGAAATTGCGGAGATCAGTAGATCTTTAAAAATTCTTGCAAAAGAAATTGAAGTACCAGTAATTGCACTTTCACAGCTATCTAGAGCAGTTGAAGCAAGACCAGACCATAGACCTATGCTTTCAGACTTGCGTGAATCTGGTTCTATCGAGCAGGACGCTGATATAGTTATGTTCTTGTATAGAGACGATTATTATAATGAAGATTCAGAAAAGAAAAATCAAGCAGAAGTAATAATAGCAAAGCAAAGAGCTGGTTCTACTGGAACTGTTGACCTAGCATGGCTTGGACAATATACTAAATTTGCTAACTTGGATAAATATAGAGAGTAATTTTTTTAAGCTATAAATTATAATAATATACAGCTTGTAAAAAGTGAGGAATGAAATATTATATGGTAAAAGAAACAATATTAAATACAATAAAAAAGTATAATTTAATAGAACCAAACGATACTATTATAGTAGCTGTTTCAGGTGGACCAGACTCGATGTGCTTGTTGGATAATCCTATAGAATTAAAGCAAGAATTACAAATAAAAAAGATAGTGGTTGCACATTTAAACCACATGATAAGGGAAGAAGCTAAATCTGAAACAGTGTATGTGCAAGAATATTGTAAGAATAAAGAAATTGACTGCTATGTAAAATTTGTTGATATTTTGAAAAAATCAACAGAATTAAAGATTGGTACAGAAGAATGTGGAAGACGTGAAAGATATGCATTTTTTGATGAAATATCAGAAAAGGTTGGTGCAAATAAAATTGCAATTGCCCATAACCTTAACGACAATGCAGAAACAGTATTGATGCACCTTTTAAGAGGAAGTGGAATTTCTGGACTTGGAGGCATAAAACCATATAGAGAAGGAAAATTTATAAGGCCTCTAATAAAATGCGATAGAGCCGATATTGAAAATTATTGTGAAGAAAAAAATTTACAACCTAAATTTGACAAAACAAACAAAGATAATACTTACACAAGAAATAGAATAAGAAATGAGCTTATTCCATATATTCAAAAGAAATTTAATCCAAATATAATAGAAACATTAGATAGACTTTCTGAACTTGTTTTAGATGAAGAAGATTACATGCAAAATGCTACGGAGAAAGCATTTACAGAGATTTTAATAGAACAAGAAAATACAAAAATAGTTTTAAATTTAAAAAAATTTAATCAACAAGAGCATGTAATAAAAACAAGAATAATAATGCAAACTACAAAAATATTATATGGAACATCGAATGGAATAGAAAAGAAACATGTAGAGGATATTATAAAATTATGTGGAAATAATATAGGAAATAAATTTTTGATGCCGAATAAATTTTATAAAATATCCATAAAAGGCGGGAAAGTAAGCTTTGAAAAATTATCGTATTAATGACTGGAGCAAACTTATATTAAAAAAAAAGTAAAACACGAGCTCACATTTTGAGGAGTCCGAAGAAGCTCCGACCAAGAACGATGTGTTGAAACTTAAAAATATAAGTTTGTTCATAGTCAATATAAATATTCTTATTTCCGTAAGATTTACGAAAATTTAACAATTTTGTAATAATAAACTTTGCCTGAAAGTATTGAAATAATGGCTTAAATGTGATATATTGCAAAATATCTGAAAGGAAAAAGTAATAATAAATATAACAAAAAATTATATTTATAGTATCAAACAAAAGGAGGAAAAATTTTGAAAAATAGTTTAAAAACATTAGCTGTTTGGCTAATAATTGGCGTAATTTTGGTGGTAGCAATATCAACAATATTAGAAAATTCAAATACAAAACTTTCATATTCAGACTTGATTGCAAAGATTGACGCTGGTCAAGTAGAAAAGATTGAGCTAGATGCAGGAGGTGCTTCTGCAACAGTAAAGCTTAAGAATGATAACATAGAGAAAAAAGTTAATGTGCCAAGTGTAGATAACTTAATGGAAAATTTACAAGACAATATGAAATCAGCTAGTATAACAGTAACTGAAAAATCTGAGTCTGCATGGGGAATTTTCTTAGCATATTTAACTCCAATAGGAATTATAGTAATATTCTTTATTTTCTGGTTTGTATTAATGAGTGGAGCAAATAGCCAAAATGGAAATAAAACAATGACTTTTGGAAAAAGCAAAGCTAGAGTATTAAACCCAACAGATAAAAACAGAGTTACATTTGATGATGTTGCTGGTGTTGATGAAGAAAAAGAAGAACTAGAAGAAATAGTAGAATTTTTAAAGAATCCTACAAAGTTTACAGAGATGGGAGCACATATTCCAAAGGGTGTTTTATTAGTAGGTCAACCAGGAACTGGTAAAACATTACTTGCAAAAGCAGTTGCAGGCGAAGCCGGAGTTCCATTCTTTATAATAAGTGGTTCAGACTTCGTAGAAATGTTTGTTGGTGTTGGTGCATCACGTGTAAGAGATTTATTTGAAGAAGCAAAGAAAAAAGCTCCTTGTATTGTATTCATAGATGAAATTGATGCAGTTGGTCGTCAAAGAGGTGCAGGCCTTGGAGGAGGACATGATGAAAGAGAGCAAACATTAAACCAATTGTTGGTTGAAATGGATGGATTTGCTGCAAACGAAGGCGTTATAGTTTTAGCAGCAACAAACAGACCAGATGTATTAGATAAAGCTTTATTAAGACCAGGAAGATTTGACAGACAAATAGTAGTCGGACTTCCAGATGTTAGAGCAAGAGAGCAAATATTAGAAGTTCATGCGAGAAAAAAGAAATTAGCAGATGACATAGACTTAAAAATAGTTGCAAAAAATACTGCTGGATTTTCTGGTGCTGACTTAGAAAATGTATTAAATGAAGCAGCATTATTAGCAGCAAGAAGAAACTTAAAAGAAATTCATGAAAAAGAAATTGAAGATGCAATGGTTAAAGTTACAATGGGACCAGAAAAAACAACAAGAGTAAGAAGCGAAAAAGAGAAGAAGCTTGTAGCATATCATGAGGCTGGCCACGCAGTAGTAAGTAAATTCTTACCAACACAAGATGCAGTACACGAAATATCAATAGTTCCAAGAGGAATGGCTGGTGGATACACAATGTATCAACCAACAGAAGATAAATCATTTATGTCTAAAACAGAAATGATTGAACAAATAATATCACTATTAGGTGGTAGAGCTTCAGAAGAATTGATATTAGACGATATATCAACTGGTGCAAGCAATGATATTGAAAGAGCTACAAAAATTGCAAATTCAATGGTAACAAAATATGGAATGAGCCAAAGAGTAGGAACAATTACTTTGGGTTCAGACCAAAACGAAGTATTCTTAGGAAGAGATTTCGCACAAGAAAAAACATATTCTGAGGAAACTGCTGGAATAATAGATGAAGAAATGAAGAGAATTCTAGATACATGCTACAATAGTGCAAAAGAAATATTAAAAACACATGAAGACAAATTACACGCAGTAGCAAAAGTATTATTAGAAAAAGAAAAAATTACAGGAGAAGAATTCGAGGCAATATTTAATGAAGAATAGTCTTGAAAAGTAAGGAAGGTAGAAAAAATGGAGGCAATTGTTGTTATTGGAATATTAATATTCATAATTATAACATTGATTATGTTTGCTATAATGCAGATTAATATGGCCGGAATTGAAGTAAAAGACTTTTGGTCATTTATAAAAGCAAACGAAGAATTAGATAAACTATATCTATTCTCAAAAAAGTACAACAAAATGTCGCCACAAGAAAAAATAATTTTTTTACAGGAAACAGAAAAAATGTCTAATGCATTTGAAAAGATTCCTTCAATAATATGGGAAGATGAATATTCAAAGTATAGAGATGTAATGGACACATATAGAGATATTAAAGTAGATAGATGGAAAGACTCATCTACAAAATAAAGAAACGGTGTTGGTTAAAAGCCAGCACCGTTTTTTCATGTTTGAATATAATATATTGAATAGGAAGTGATTTTTTGAAGGAGATTTATTTTGACCATTCTGCAACAACTGCAGTAAAGAGAGAAGTTTTAAATGAGATGATACCATATTTTAATTTAGAGTATGGTAATCCATCATCTTTATATTATATAGGCCGTGAGGCAAAAAGAGCTATAGAGTGTGCTAGACGAAAAGTTGCAAGAGCAATAAATTGTTGTGAAGAGGAAGTATATTTTACTTCTTGTGGAAGTGAAAGTGATAATTTAGCAATTAAAGGATTTGCATATGCAAATAGATGTAGAGGGAACCATATAATAACATCTAAAATTGAACACCCAGCGGTTTTAAATACGTGTAAAAATCTAGAGCACAAAGGCTTTAGAGTAACATATCTAAATGTTGACGAGAATGGATTTGTGGACATTAATGAGCTTAAACATGAAATATGTAATGACACTATACTTATTAGCGTTATGATGGCAAATAATGAGCTAGGAACTATACAGAATATACAAGAAATTGGAAAAATAGCACATCGTAATAATATAGTGTTCCATACGGATGCAGTTCAAGCTGTTGGAAACATAAAAATAGATGTTCAGAGTATGAATGTAGATATGCTTTCGATGTCTGCACATAAATTTTATGGGCCAAAAGGAGTCGGTGCCTTGTATGTAAGAAAAGGTATAAATTTTGAAAGAATACAAGATGGTGGCCATCAAGAAAAAAATAAAAGGTCTGGAACAGAAAATGTTGCTGGAATAGTAGGATTAGGAAAAGCAATAGAGATTGCAACATACAATATAGACAGATATAATAAAAAATTATTGGCTCTAAGACAATATTGTATATCAAGATTAATAGAGAATATTAAAGATATAAAAATAAACGGAGATTTAACAAATAGACTACCAGGAAATATAAATATTTCGTTTAAAGGTTGCGATTCAAGTGATATTTTAATGAAACTTGATGAAGTTGGAATATGTGCTTCTGGTGGTTCTGCTTGTTCATCTGGAACTGCAACTCCGTCTCATGTATTAATGGCTATAGGATTAGATAGACAATGGCTAGAAGGAACAATAAGAATAACATTAGGAGATGAAAATACGAAAGAAGATATAGATTATCTTGTAGAAAATTTAATAAAAATAACAAATGAGCTAAGAAATAAAGGATAAAATTAATATTTAAGTTTGTGGCTAAATAAAATTAAGTGGAAAATTATATTTATAAAATACAAATAAAAAATATTATTATAGTTGATAAACAATAATCTGTAAAAATTTTCATATAAAAAGATCCCCTGACTTGCAAGTGCAAGTTAGGGAATTTAAAGGATTTTTTACTGTTTTTTACTTAAAGAACTCTTTCTTGAGCTCTCTGTAAATCTTTCGACCAGAAATGCGACTGTAGCAGTGGAATTCTGCACGAATAAAGTTTTTTCCGTCTTCTTGATGAATAATGCTGTAATTAGGCTTGATTTTGTCGTATTTTTTTGCAAACAAAGGGCTTAGTTTACGCCGGATGCGCATACCAGCTCGGGAATGATTGCATTCCTCAGATGTAATTCCTATGAGGAGCAAAATGTTCAACTTGTCCTCGGCTGGAATAAAAACATCCAGAACGTGAGGTTGGTTAACGTAGAGACAAATTTCTCTTTGCACTCCTAAAAGACTTTTCCGAATTGCCAAATTCACTAAATCAGTCATATTATAATCCTTTCCAATATAAAAATTACAGGCATGATGCCTCGATATATATATTATAATACATATTTACATAAAAAGCAAATGAACAAAAAAAAGGCCCCCAGCCCACAGGCGTGGTCCGGGGGGGAGGTTTAGGGATTACTTTTTGTCGAAGTATTCCTCCTTGAGCTTTTGGTAAAGACTGATGCCCTCATCCATGTTGTACACATGGTAGTAGAACATCAAAAAGTTTTTCCCATTGAACTGACTTTTCAGACATTCGGTCTGACCAAGGGGAAATTTAATTAGATGCAGGTTACTGAACTTTTGATTCAGCTCTGCAAGAGACATGTGTGTCTCTTCGTCAGTTAAACCGATCCGGAAATCGAGCAGAACTCGATCGCCATAAGAAATGTATGGGTTCGTAAGTAGCGGGCAAGAACCACTCAGTATTATCTGCCGTTCTGAATCATTCATCTTGGATACTGCAACCAACGTTTCAAAACTACTTTTTACGCTTACTTCAGCCATAATAAGGCCCTCCAAATAAAATATTTTATACGAGGTTTTGGTAACTCTCGATTAGGTATATTATAACACTAATTTACATAAAAAGCAAATTTTAGTTTGCTATTTCCTTGATTTTTTCCTAATTTTGTTGTATTATTGTATAGTAAAAATATAGATATAAAAGTTGAAATGATATAGGGATACTATAAAATGAAAGGAATGAACTTTTAAATGGAATATAGATATAAACCACAAGGAGTATGTTCTACAGAAATAATTGTAGAAGTTGAGAATAATATTATAAAGAACTTAAAAGTAATAAATGGTTGTAACGGAAATTTGCAAGGAATTGCAAGCCTTGTAAAAGGAATGACCATTGATGATGTAATTGCAAGATTAAAAGGAATTGAATGTGGCAGAAAGGGAACTTCTTGCCCAGACCAAATTGCGATTGCTTTAGAAAAAATTAAAAAGGGAGAAATTTAGAAAAGCACTATGGAACAAATATCAATTTTAGATGACAACAAAAGAATTGAAATAAATAAACGAAAGAAAGAAGTAAAATTTGTTGCAATTGATGTTGAAACTACAGGACTTTCGCCTGTATATAATGAGCTTATTGAAATTAGTGCAATTAAGTATGAGGGTGCAAAAAAGATAGACAATTTTTCTACACTTGTAAAGCCTAAGAAAGAAGTTTCAAATGTTATAACAAATTTGACTGGAATTACTAATAAAATGTTAGAGAATGCTCCACAAATTGAAGAGGTAATGCCTAAACTTGTAGAGTTTATTGGTAATCATATTATCGTTGCACATAATGCTAATTTTGATGTTAGCTTTTTACAAAACAATTCAAACAAGAGCTTTTCTAAAAATAAAGTTATAGATACGGTTGCGCTTAGCAGAAAAATGTTGCCAAACTTGCCAAATCATAAGCTAAATACAGTAGCAAGATATATTGGAATTCAAGAAGATGGGTTCCATAGGGCAGAATTTGACTGTGAATGTTGTGCAAAAATTTATATTAAATATCTAGAAAATATGTAAGAGGAATAGTAATGAATATTCTAATTAAAGAGCTTGAAAACTTGAAAAAGTTTAAAGAGTATGTATCAGATATAAATAAAAAAATAAGTCCGATAGTATTATCGGGCTTATCTAGCGTTGGAAAAATACAATTATTAGAGGCTACGAAAGAGTTTGCAGATAGAAACATTTGCATAGTAACTTATAATGAGTTGCAGGCTAAAAAAATATATAAAGATTTAAAATATTTTTCTGGCAATGTTGTATATTTTCCAAAGAGAGAAATAGCTTCATATGACTACGTGGCAGAGAGTAAAGATTTGCCATATGAAAGAATAGAAACATTAAATAAAATTTTTGAACAAGAAAAATCTGCTAAAAAGAACGAAAATAGACTAATTGTAATTACAACTATAGAAGCAATGATGCAAAAGATGATTTCGAAAGAAGAAGTGTATAAAGCCTTATTAGAGTTTAAGGTTGGTAAGTGTTTCAATTTGGAAGAATTAAAGCAAAGCTTGATTCACCTTGGATATGAAAGGGCAGATATAGTTGATGGAAAAGGTCAGTTTAGTGTAAGAGGCGGAATTTTAGATATTGGAACTACTAATACACAGGGTGTAAGAATTGAATTTTGGGGAGACGAAGTCGATTCAATTAGAAGTTTTAGTATAACTTCTCAACGTTCTAATAAGATGATTGAAGAAGCTAGAATTTATCCATCACATGAGCTTATCGTAACGAAAAATATCGATGAAATCTGCAAACAAATTGAGACTAAAAAAGAGAATGCGAGTGAAGAAAACGCTAAAAATATAACAGAAGACATAGAGCTTATAAGAAATGGAGATTATATAAGCAAAGTCGATAAATATTTTAATGAGTTTTATAATAAGCAATCGTCTTTTATGGAATACATTGGAGAAGATTATTTAATATGTTTAGATGATATTGAGAAAATAAATGTAAGACAAGAAAATATAATTAATGACAATAATCAACTTATTGAAACTTTGCTAGAAAAAGATAGAATTGTTCCAGATTCTATAAAGAATATTGCAAAATATGATGTGGAAAATGTGGAAAATCAGTTGATATATTTGTACGAAACAGACTTATTAAGTGATAAGAATACTACAAAATTTTCTGCAAATGTATTTAATTTTAAATACAGAGATATGCACTTTTTTAAGAGTGAATTGAACATTTTAACCACAGAAATAAAGAAGGCACTAGATGAAAATAAGAGGGTTATAGTACTTGCTGGAAATGAGGCTGGAAGCAAGAAAATTGAGGCTTTATTAGAACCAGAAGAAATAAAGTATAAATACTTCGAAAAATTAGAAGATTCACAAGAGAAAATTTATAAAAATTCAATTGAGGAATATTTTAAAAATAAAACGGTAATCATATCAAATGGAAGCCTGTCGTCTGGTTTTGAAAATTACGAGACAAATGTAATGGTAATTACGGGCGAAGATTTTATTGCGAGTGAACCAAAAAAGAAAAAGCATACAGATTCTTTCAAACAGGGAGAAAAAGTTGTTTTTGCAGATTTAAGAGCTGGAGATTATGTTGTTCACAAGACACAAGGAATAGGAATTTATATTGGTGTAAATACTATTACAACAGCAGACGGAATTACAAAAGATTATATCAAGGTTAAGTATAAAAACGATGATGTTTTGTATGTGCCAACAGATATGCTTGATAACATTAGAAAATATGTTGGTGGGGGCGATGGAGAGCCTAAACTTAATAAGCTTGGAAGCAAAGAGTGGGAAAACACTAAGGCAAGAGTAAAGAATAATTTAAAAGAAGTCGCTAGAGACTTAATTGAATTGTATGCCAGAAGACAAAAGGTTCAGGGCTTTATGTTTTCTAAAGATACGCCATGGCAGAAACAGTTTGAAGATAGTTTTCCATATCAAGAAACAGATGACCAATTAAGATGTATTGCAGAAGTGAAAAAAGATATGGAGTCGAATAAACCAATGGATAGACTACTTTGTGGAGATGTTGGTTATGGAAAAACAGAAGTTGCAATCCGTGCAGCATTTAAGGCTGTAATGGATCAAAAGCAAGTTGCATATTTAGTTCCAACAACAATTCTTGCAAATCAGCAGTATGAAGAGTTTAAGACAAGAATGGAAGAGTTTGCAATAAAAGTTGAATTGCTAAACAGATTTAGAACTAAAAAAGAGCAAGATGAGGTAATAAAAAAACTAAAACTCGGAGAAGTAGATGTAGTAGTTGGAACACATAGACTTTTAAGCAAAGATGTGGAATTTAAAGACTTAGGCTTGCTAATTATAGACGAGGAACACAGATTTGGTGTAAAGGATAAAGAAAAGATAAAAAAGCTAAAAGAAAACATAGATGTACTTACAATGACAGCAACACCAATTCCAAGAACACTGCATATGTCGATTGTTGGAGTAAGAGATATGTCTGTAATCTATGAGCCACCTCAAAACAGGAAACCTGTTCAAACTTATGTGTTAGAGTATGATGATGAAGTTATTAAAGAAGCAATAACAAGAGAACTTGAAAGAAATGGTCAAGTATTCTATCTGTTCAATAATGTTGAAAAAATAATAAGAAAAGCAGATGAAATTTCAAAATTAGTTCCAGAGGCAAGAGTTGAATTTGCACATGGAAAAATGACAGGAGCAGAGATTGAAAGCATAATGCAAGATTTTATTGAGCATAAAACAGATGTACTTGTTTGTACAACAATTTTGGAATCTGGAATAGATATTCCAAATGCGAACACAATAATAGTAGAAAATGCAGATAGACTTGGACTTGCCCAATTATACCAAATACGTGGAAGAGTTGGCCGTTCAGACAGGCAAGGATACGCATATGTAACATATAGAAGAGATAAATTATTATCAGAAGTTGCAGACAAGAGATTGAAGGCAATAAAAGAATTTACCGAATTTGGCTCTGGATTTAAAATTGCCATGAGAGATTTGGAAATAAGAGGTGCAGGAAGCATGCTTGGAGAAATTCAATCTGGACACATGGAGCAAGTTGGATATGATACTTACTGTAAATTGCTAGATGAAGTCGTAAGAGAGATGCAGGGAACACCAGTAAAAGAAGAAAAAGACGTACAAATAGACATCGATTTATCAAGCTATATTCCAGAAACGTACATAGAAGACAGTGCACAAAAAATTGAAATCTATCAAGATATTGCATTGTGTAGAAATAATAAAGATATAGAAGACGTTATAGATGAAATAATAGATAGATATGGAACAATGCCAACAGAAGTTGAAAATCTAATAGAAATTGCAAGAATAAAAATACTTGCAAGAAACGCAAATGTGCTTAAACTATCACAAAAAGGTAAGAATGTAGTAATCTACTTAGATAAAGATAACATCAAAATAGATGGTGATATAATCAACAAATTAGTAACAAAATATGGACCAAAGATAAGATTCTCACAGGGAATTGAACCATACATAACATTAAACACAAACGAAAAAGACGAAAAGAAGATTATAGAAATAACCAAAGAAATGTTAATTTTACTTAGTGTTTCTATACAGAAATAACTGGAAGGAGAGCTCATGCAAATTATTACTAGTAAAGATAATGAAACTGTAAAAAATATAAAAAAGTTAAAAGATAAAAAGTACAGAGATGAAGCTGGTTTGTATATAATCGAAGGCGTGAAGATGATTGAAGAGGCTATTGTAGCAAATGCTAAAATAGATAAAATTGTTGTTTGTGAAGAGTGCTTAAAAACCGGAGATATAGAACAGAAACTTTTATATGAAATTGCAAAATATGATTGCATATATGTAAATGCAAAAGTATTTAACTTTTTGACTGATGTTGTTGCTCCACAGGGGATTCTTGCTGTTTTAGAAAAGCCTAGTAAAACAGAAAAAATACAATATGATCAAGACATAATCCTTGCACTAGATGGAATACAAGACCCAGGAAATTTAGGAACTATTTTAAGAACAGCAGATAGTGTAAATTTAAAACAGATAATAGTTACAAAAACAACTGCAGATAGTTATAATCCAAAAGTTGTAAGGTCAACCATGGGAGCAATATTAAGAGTAAAAGTAATAGAGACTGATGATTTGGTTGCGACTCTAAAAGAAATAAAGAAAAATAAATTCAAGGTTGTTGTAACTTCACTAGATACAAACGATAGTGTTTATGATATAGAATACAATAAAAAAGTAATCGTAATTGGAAATGAGGCAAATGGTGTCTCAAAAGAAGTACAGGCAATAGCTGATAACAGAGTAAAAATACCTATGCTGGGCAAGACGGAAAGCTTAAATGCATCTGTTGCAACTGGGATTATGCTATACGAATATGTAAGACAAAAAATTAATAAATAAAACAAAGGGCATTCAAATAAAATTGAATGCTCTTTAAAAGTCTAATTTATTTCTTGAAAGATTTAAACAGTGCAAACAAAAAGAAGCACTATAATGCTTCTCTTAATATATTAGAAATCACAGTTATTTGGTGTTCTTGGATAAGGTATTACGTCTCTTATGTTTTCGATTCCTGTAATGTACATAAGAAGTCTTTCAAATCCTAATCCGAAACCAGAGTGAATTACTGAGCCATATCTACGTAAGTCTAGGTACCAATATAATGGCTCTGTTGCAATACCCATTTCTTTCATACGAGCAACTAATTTATCGTAATTTTCCTCTCTTTGAGAACCACCCATAATTTCTCCTGCTCCTGGAACTTCTAGGTCAACACCTGCAACAGTTTCTCCATCTGGGTTAAGTTTCATGTAATATGATTTTATGTCTTTTGGCCAATTCTTTACAAATACTGGTCCATTGAAATACTCTGTTAAATATTTCTCATGTTCTTTTGCTAAATCTTCGCCATATTCAGGTTGAAATTCCCATTCTTTGTCTGCTTTCTTTAAAATATCGATAGCTTCTTTGTGGTCAATTCTGACAAATTTTGAATTAACTAATTTGTGTAGCTTATCGATTAATCCTTTTTCGATAAAATTATTACAGAATTCCATTTCTTCTGGACACTTCTCCAAAACTCTAGAAACTACGAATTTTAAGCAATCTTCTTCTATGTCCATTAATTGCTCCAAATCGCAGAATGCAATTTCTGGCTCAATCATCCAGAATTCGTTGGCGTGTGTTTTGGTGTTTGAATTTTCGCTTCTTAATGTTGGCCCAAATGTGTAAATTTTTCCGTATGCTTCTGCAAATGTCTCGCCATGAAGTTGTCCAGATCCTGTAATGTAAGCTTTTTTACCAAATAAATCTTCACTAAAATCTGTTTTTCCATCTTTTTGAGGAAGTGGCTTGTCCAAATCTAATGTAGTAAGTTTAAACATTTCTGCTGAACCTTCACAATCTGCACATGTTATTATAGGAGTATTAACATATACATATCCGTTATTTTGAAAATACTCGTGTATTGCAAATGCTGCGACACTTCTAATTCTAAATACTGCATTAAAAGTATTTGTTCTTGGACGCAAATGTGCAACAGTTCTTAAATATTCAAAAGAATGTCTTTTCTTTTGTAGTGGATAATTTGCATCTGCTAGATTGAATATTTCTACACTATCTGCATGAATTTCGAATGGCTGCTTTGCATTTTCTGTTTTTACAACTTTTCCATTTACTATAATAGATGAACTGATTGTTAATTTACGAACTTCTTCAAAATTTGCTAATTTGTCGTTAAAAACTATTTGCAAATTATTGAAAAAAGAACCATCATTTAATTCTATAAATCCAAAAGCTTTTGAATCTCTAACTGTTCTAACCCAGCCAGCAACTTCAACAGTTTTGTCAATGTAATTTTCTGTGTTACGATATAAATCTTTAATTGTTACTTTCTCCATAAGAAACGCTCCTATCTCTAAATTAATATAAGGAAATTATACGCGCAAATGGCAAAAAAATCAAGGAAAAAAGTAATCGAATGTGAAAATTATGAATAAACATTGAAAAATAAGTTGTTTTAAGATAGAATATAAGAAATTCGCCCAATAGGGACGCCCTTTTTTGGGCGAAGAGAGGACAGATTATGAAAAATAAAAAATTGTATATAGTGTTTAGTATGTTATTAATTGTAATAATTTTGATGACTGTTACAAAAGAAATGCAAAATGATACATTTTTTACTATTGCAACAGGTGAACATATATTGCAAGAAGGATACGATAATGTAGATCACCTTACATGGCATGAGAATTTAGGGTTTTATAAATTGAGATGGGCCTTTGATGTGGCAATTGCATTTATTTATAATACTTTCGGATTTGCAGGAATTTATGCTTTTGTAATACTGATTGCATGTTTAACAGCATTTTCACTATTTAATATTTTATTGAAACAAAAGAATAATATAGTACTTTCGTTTATTGCAACAGTAATTTCAATGTTATTAATGACGTCGAATTGGGCATTTACTGCACGTGGTCAAATAATCTCATATTTACTGCTACTGTTAGAAATATATTTCATTGAAAAAATGATTAGTACAAAACAAAAAAGATATTATATTATATTTTTAGTTATATCAGCATTAATTGTAAATTTCCATGCTTCTGTTTGGTACATGACGATTATACTTGTGTTACCATACTTAGCAGAAGCAATAATGCACAAAATAATGAAAAATAAAAATTTAGAAAAATCAAAAATTATATTAGAGCCAATTAGTATAAAAATGTTGATTATAGCAATTTTATGTCTTGTATTAGGAAGTTTTATTTCTCCAATTGGAACATACACATATACATACATGTTTAAAGTTATTGGGGGCATATCTTCTACATTTATTTCAGAGTTGCAACAGACTGATATAATATCATCCATTGGAATGATATTAGGACTTATAGTTATTGATATATTAATGCTTGCAACAAAATCAAAAATGAAATTAAGTGACATTTTATTGTTCTTTGGATTATATTTTATGGCAATTTTGGCAAGGAGAAATCAAGCATTTTTATATTTAATTGGAACAATTCCGGTTGTAAGACTAATAACAAATTTCTTCGAGACCTATGACACAGAAAATATATTAGAAAAAGTAAATAATTTTTTCTCTAAAAATTGGGTACTAGGCTGTACAACAATAGTAATTGTGATTGGTCTTTCGAGCAATATGGTTACTAGAATAAGAGAAAAATATGTAAATGAGAAGAAATACCCTGTTGAAGCTGTAAACTTTATTAAAGAAAATTTAGATTATAAAAATTTAAAAATATATAATAGCTTTAATTATGGAAGTTATTTAGAACTTTCAGGAATACCAGCATTTGTGGACTCTAGGTCAGAAATATTTACAGAAGAGTTCAACGATGTAACAATATTGAAAGATTGGCTTGAAACATCAAGAGGAAATGTTAATTATAATGATACTTTTGCAAAGTATGAAATTGACTATGCTATTGTTGAAGATAAAGAAATAATAAATACATATATAAGTGCAGACGAGAATTATGAGAAAGTTTTTGATGATGAAACTTTTTCAATATATATTAAAAAATAAATTTTAAGTAGTGCAATAAGAATTGTACTACTTTTTTCTACAAATTATTTTAATTTACAACATCGTAAGTATAGACTTTTACTGAAAAATGTTGTAAAATTATGGCACGGATAAAATAAATTTTAATGAAAAGGATGTAATGTAAATGACAAACGTATATAGAACACAAAATTGTGGTGAGTTAAACATTCAAAATGTTGGACAAAAAGTTAAACTTGCAGGATGGATTCAAAGGATTAGAAATCTTGGAGGAATGACTTTTATAGATTTAAGAGACCAATATGGAATTACTCAAATTGTTGTATCTAGTGAAGAATTAAAGGCACAAATAGCTAATTTATGCACAGAATGCGTTATTTCTGTGGAAGGAACAGTTCTTGAAAGATCTAACAAAAATTCAAAGATTCCTACTGGAGAAATTGAAATAGATGCAAAGAAAGTTGTTTTATTAGGTGAATGTGAATCAACATTGCCTTTTGAAATAAATTCAGAAAAAGCTGATATTGAAGCTGTAAGAGAAGATTTAAGACTAGAATATAGATTCTTAGACTTACGTAATAACAAAATACATAATAGCATATTGCTACGTTCTAAAATAATGAAAACTATAAGAGACAAGATGGATGAAATGGGATTTGCAGAAATTCAAACTCCAATACTTGCAAATTCATCACCAGAAGGGGCTAGAGACTTCTTAGTTCCAAGCAGATTGCATCCAGGAGAGTTCTATGCATTACCACAGGCTCCACAACAATTTAAACAATTACTTATGATTTCTGGATTTGATAAATACTTCCAAATTGCTCCATGTTTTAGAGATGAAGATCCAAGAGCAGATAGAGCACCAGGGGAGTTCTACCAAGTCGATTTTGAGATGGCTTTTGCTACTCAAGAAGATGTACTTGCTGTAATGGAAGAATTGGTACCAACTGTATTTAAGAAATTTACAGACTGGAAAGTAGACGAAGGTCCATTTATACGTATACCATACAGAGAAGCAATGGAGAAGTATGGAATAGATAAACCAGACTTAAGAAACCCATTAATAATACAAGATGCAACAAAAATATTTGAAGGAACAGAATTCAAAGCATTCCAAGATAAGATAATAAAAGCAATAGTTGTTCCAAATGGTGCAGCTCAAGGAAGAAAATTCTTTGATAATATGACAGAATTTGCAGTTGAAGAACAAGGGGCTAAAGGTCTTGCATGGACAAAAATAGATGAGAATAATGCTCCACAAGGTGGAATTGCTAAATTTATAACAGAGGATATTTTGAAAGGACTAGAAGAAAAACTCGGAGCAAAATCTGGAGATAGCATATTCTTTATAGCAGATAAATTAGAAACAGCTCAAAAAATAGCAGGTCAAGTAAGAATAGAATTAGGAAATAGACTAGATTTACTAGAAAAGAATGTATACAGATTCTGCTTTATAGTAGATTTCCCAATGTATGAATACAATGAGGACGAAGGAAAAGTTGACTTTAATCATAACCCATTCTCAATGCCACAAGGTGGAATGGAAGCATTAGAAAATAAAGATCCATTAGATATTTTAGCATATCAATATGATTTAGTATGTAATGGATATGAAATGGCTTCTGGAGCAGTTAGAAACCATGACCCTAAACTGATGGTAAAAGCTTTCGAAATAGCAGGGTATTCAGAAAAAACAGTAGAAGAAAAATTTGGAGCATTATATAAGGCATTTAAATATGGAACACCTCCACATGCAGGTGCGGCTCCTGGACTTGATAGAATGGTAATGTTAATTGCAAATACTCAAAATATAAGAGAAGTAATAGCATTTCCTAAGAACAAGAAAGCAAGAGATGCAATGATGAATGCACCAAGTAGAGTTGAGGAGAAGCAACTTAAGGATGTTCATATAAAAATAGACGAATCTGTTGAAAAATAATTACAATTTTGACTGCGTCAAAAGTTAATTAAGATATGAAAATAAAAAAACAATTTAATATAGAAAGCAGGTGGTATTATGAGTTCTACCCATAGTAAAAATGAAGAAACACTTGCAGTAATATTAGAAGAAGTAAATAAAAAACTAGATGAAGAAATAAAAATAAGAAAAGCTATGCAAAAAGAACAAGAACAAAAGACAAAAGCCATATTGCAGAAATTAAGCAAATTACAAGAATACAACGAAATAAATGATATGAGGGCAATATTTATGAGCAAGCAAATACAAAACATATTGGAAAAATTATATTAAAGAAGTATTCAAAAAAAGGAGATTTAAGAGAATATCTTAAGTCTCCAAATTTTTTTGTAAAATATATTGAAAAATGAACCATATAAATGTAAAATGTAAATGAATTTGAAAAAGACTTATAATTTTGACTACGTCAAATATCATTTCAAATGCAGTTACATACACAAAGTATGCGCCTTTGCCTTTGAAATTCATTTTCCACGCCAAAGTTTAATTCTTTTCCAAATTAAATAAAGGAGGAAGCAAATAAACATGAAGAAAACTTTTAAATTTTATACAGCAATGTTTTTAGCAAAATGTGCAAATAAATCTCTAAAATTGCTAAGAAGAAATGCATCATACTTTCCAGGAAATTTAGCATTAAAAATATGCCCTAACTTTCTAGAGCAAATAGATAAACCACCAGTAATTATAGGAGTTACAGGAACTAACGGAAAAACAACAGTATCCAACATGATTAATGATGTGCTAGAAGATAATGGATACAAAGTTATTAATAATAGATATGGTTCAAATATGAATACTGGAATTGCAGCAAGCTTTGTAAATAATAACACAATAACAGGGAAAAATACAAAAGATATTGCAGTATTTGAGATGGACGAGAGGAGTACAATACATATTTTTAAATATATTACTCCAACATATCTAGTATGTAACAATCTTTCGAGAGATTCACTAAAAAGAAATGCACACACCGCATTTATTGCTGGAATTATAAACAATGCAATACCAAAGGCTACAACAGTTATTACAAATGGTGATGATCCAATATGTGTAAATTTAGCCAGTGAAAATAAGAAGATTTATTTTGGAATAGATAGACTAGATACTGACACTGAAAAATGTGAAAACATTGTTCAAGACATGGTACTATGCCCAAAATGTGGTACAAAGCTAGAATATGAATATTACAGATACCATCATGTTGGAAAAATGAAGTGCCCAAATTGTGGATTCGGAACTCCAAAAAGAGATTATGAAACGACTAAAATTGACTTTGAAAATAAACTTGTAACAATAAAAGACAATGATAAAAATACAGAATACAGTTATTCAATGGTTGCAGATGGTATAATAAACATTTATAATATGTTATCTGCAATAGTTGCTCTAAAACAGGTTGGAGTAAGTGACGAAAAAATAAATGAAGCTCTTAAGAAAACAAAGATAGTAGATACAAGATTTTTACAAGACGAGGTTGCTGGAAAGAAAATTGTACTTCACTTGGCAAAAGGACAAAACCCAATTGCTTGTTCTAGAGTATTTGATTATGTAAGAAAACAACCAGAAAAGAAAACTATAATTTTATTCTTGGACGATTTACATGAAGACAACGAAACTATAACATGGTTCTATGATACAGATTATGAGTTCTTAAATGGAGATAATGTTGAACAAATAATAGTAAGCGGAAAAAGGTCAAAAGACACAATCGTAAGGCTTTTGATGGCAGGAGTACCAAAAGAAAAAATATTTGCAGATAGAGACGAAGTCGAGTCTGTAAGAAAATATTTCAAGCCTAAAGACATAGAAAGTGTTTATGTTTTGTATGATTTATATGCAATGAAACAGAAAGAAGAAGTACATGAGGAAGTTAAGAAAATACTAGAAAGCACTTTCGAAAATGACGTTGAAAAATAATTTGATTCTTTTCCAAATTGTGATTAATATAGAAAGAAAGGAAAGTAAAGAACAATGAAAATAGAAATGTTATATCCAGAAGTTTGTAACTTGTTTGGAGATATTAGCAATATAAAGTATTTAAAAAAATGTTTGCCAGATGCAGAAATAATAAAAACTGAAATAAATTCTGAGCCTGCATTTGTAACACAAGATATTGACATGATATATATGGGACCAATGCCAGAGAATATTCAAGAAGTTGCAATACGCAAGTTAAGACCATATAAAGAAAAAATAGAAGAACTAATAAAGAAAAATGTTGTATTTTTAGTAACAGGAAATGCAGTTGAGTTGTTTGGAAAATACATAGAAAATGAAGATGGAAGCAAGATAGAAGCACTTTCAATATTCGATATATATGCTAAAAGAGATATGATGCACAGACATAACAGCATATTCTTAGGAAAATATGAAGACATAGAAATAGTAGGGTTTAAGAGCCAATTTACAATGGCATATGGAGATAATGAAAATAATTATTTTGTAGAAGCAGAAAAAGGAATAGGGCTAAATAAAGAAAGCAAGTTAGAAGGCATAAAACAAAATAATTTTATTGGAACATATTTAATAGGACCAATATTAATATTAAATCCATTGTTTACCAAGAAATTAATTCAAATGCTAGGAGTAGAGAAGCCAACAATAGCTTTTGAGAAAGAGACAATGGATGCATATGAGCAAAGACTAGAAGAATTTAAAAGATAAATGAAAATATGATGTAAAGGTTATTAAAAATTTACATCATATTTTTTGTAAGACCGCTGAATATAAATTTACGAATATGGAAAAAATAAAAAAACTATTGACATTTAAATTTTGTATTGTTATTATGATTTTGAAAATATCATTCTAAAATGATAATCTTAAAGGAGGAAAAAGATATGGCAAGAATAGATCATGTAGATTATGAGGCAATGCCAAGACAAGCAAAAGCAATGAGGGAGTATGCATTAGAGCTAAATAGCGAACTAAGAGCTGCATACACAAACATAGGAGAAATGCACAATTCATGGTATGGAGTTAGATACAATGAATTAGTAAAAGATTTTAATGAATTAATACCACAAATAAACGACTTATTAAAATTGGTTGTTACAGAAATACCATTTGCAGTTGAAACAGTAGCTAACAACTATGCACAAGCTGATAAAGGACAAAATGTAACATCAGCAGAAGAAACATCTGCAAACAATATTGAAAACTTACCAATAACAAATGATGTTGGAATGAGATTCATGACATCAGATGTTGCAAATACACAAAGAAATGTATCTGCAAAATTTGATTCATCAAAAGAATTAATGAATAAAATTGAATCAGAATATAACAGAGTTGATTGGCAAAGTGAAGCTTCTGAAAGTTTTAAAGCAAGATTTGAAAAATTAAAAAATGATATATTATCAGCTTTTGATAATATTAATAATGAATTTTCAAAATTAATGACACAAACACAAGAAGATATCGAAAATACAGAGAAATCAAACACAGTACAATAAAAAGAAAGCACTATATGTGCTTTCTAAAGCATGACCAGTTTTAGAAAGCATATATAATATGTTTTGAAACAAACGAAGGGAGAAATTTATTTATGGAAGAAAAGTTATTACCAATAGGTAGTGTAGTAAAATTAAAAAATGGTCAAAAAAGACTTATGATAACAGGATTTTTACAAATGGAACAAGATGAAAATGGTCAAAAAAATATATGGGATTACAGTGGATGCCTATATCCAGAAGGAATGCTAACTTCAGAAACAAATTATGTATTTAATCATTCACAAATTGAAGAAGTACATTTTATAGGATTAGTGGATGAGGAAGAAGAGGAGTTTAAGAAAAAACTAGAAGAAGCTATAAAAAAACTAGAGAATAAATAGGAAAGTGAAAGAGTATGCTAGTCACACTAATAGGAAAAGATAATTTATATAAAATAAGATTACCAAATAAAAAGACAGGAGACTATTGGATAACTGATAATGAGAGTGGAAAGAAACTTATAAACATAATAGGAAAAAACAATGAGTGGCAAATATATAGTAATGAACAAGCTAAAATTTTAAATCCAAGAGTTGTAAATTCTATAAATATATCTAAAATTGTAAAAAGTAGTAGCAATATACTTAGTTACATTAACTTAAAAGAAAATGGGATATATTACGTCTCGTTAGCAGAAAATCCAAATACTCTTTATATATTGCTTTGTGAATCTGTTTACGAAAAAAATTTTGTGCATTTAAAAACAAACAATTTTCAAGAAATAACTGTGGGAAGTAGTGAAAACAATGATATTATTTATAACAATCCAATAATACGAGAAAAACAAGCACGAATATTTTTTAGTAATGGAAAACTAATGCTAGAAAATTACGATGAAAGTTATGGTACATTTTTAAATAATTTACCGGTTGCAAATAAGCTTAAACTTGTATTCAATGGAGACATTATCTATATAATGGGGCTAAGAATAGTATTAGTTGGAAACAATATTTTTATAAATAATCCATTTAATAGAGTAACATATAGTTTGAGAAAGTTTGAACTTGCGGAAGAAAGACAAGTTCAAATAACAAATTATGATATACAAGATGAAAATATTCAATTATTTTCAGATAAAGATTATTTTACAAGAGCACCAAGAATAACTAACAAAATTGAAAAAGAAAAAATAAAAATAGATGCTCCACCGCAAAAAGAAGAAAAAGATGAAAAGCCTTTAATTTATACAATTGGACCAAGCTTAGCTATGGGACTAGTTATGATATTATCAATGAGTTCTACAATAAGTGATGTATCAAATGGGACAGCTTCACTTAAAAGTACTGGAACATCAATTTTTATGACTGTTGCAATGCTTATAAGTATGATATTATTTCCAATACTTAATAACAAATATGAAAAAAAGAAAAAGATAAAAAAAGAGGCAAAAAGGCAAAAAAAATATAAGGATTATATAAATAAAAAAATCCAACAAATAGACGATGTAATGTTAAATCAAAAGAAAATTCTTTTTAACAAATATTTATCAGCAGAAGAATGTGCACAAATAATAAAGGAAAAAGATTCTAGACTATGGGAACGTAGAATAGAGGATGATGACTTTCTTACTATAAGAGTTGGACTTGGAGATGTTCCTATTGAGGCTGATATAGAGTATCCAAGTAGAGAATTCTCTATAGAAGATGATAATCTTATTGAACTTGTTAATGCTGTTGAAAAAAAATCAAAAGTAATAAGAAATGTACCAATTACAGCTTCTTTAACCTCTAAAAATATAGCAGCTGCAATTATTGAAAATGATGATAGAATAACTGAAAAAGTAGCACAAAACATTATAATTCAATTGGTTGCTTTACACAGCTATGCTGACTTGAAGCTGGTATTTCTTCTTAAAGGAGAAAAAAACATACGATGGGAAAATATGAAAACACTTCCACATGTATGGGACGAGCAAAAACAAATAAGATTTTGGGCTAACAATTATGAAGAAATGAAAGATATATCAAGATATCTTGAAATTGAACTACAAAATAGAAGAAGATATGATGATAAATTTGATTATCGATCATTTGCACCATATTATTTAATAATAACAGATGATTATAAAACAATAGAAGGCCTTAAAATTGTAAATGAAATACTAAATGCAAAAAGAAACCTTGGATTTGGATTGTTTTGTTTAACCGATAATATGTTACATTTACCAAATGAATGTCAATTATTTCTTAATGTAAAAGGAAATGATGGTAGCTTATTTGAAAATCAAATAACAGCAACAACCAAAAAAGACTTTTTCTTTGATACATCATTTACTTTCTTTTTTGAAAACATTGGACAAAGTTTATCTAATATTCCAATTAAAGCCAATGCTGCATCAAAGTTCTCTTTACCAGAAGTATATACATTTTTGGAAATGTATGATGCTGGAAGAATAGAACAATTAAATGTATTACAAAGATGGATGACAAACGATTCTACAAAATCTCTACAGGCACCAATTGGAATTGATACAAATGGAATGCCAATAGTACTTGATATACATGAAAAAGCACATGGACCACATGGATTAATTGCAGGAAGTACAGGTTCTGGAAAGAGTGAATTTATAATTACTTATGTTCTATCTCTTGCAGTGAATTATCACCCAAATGATGTTTCAATGATATTAATTGATTACAAAGGTGGAGGATTAGCTGGTGCATTTCAAAAAGGTAATGTTAAATTGCCTCACATTGTTGGTACAATTACAAATATAGACAAAGTTGGGCTTCAAAGGTCATTGGTTTCTATACAAAGTGAATTAAAAAGAAGACAAATAAAATTTAACCAGGCAAGAGAAAAAACAGATGAAGGAACTATTGACATATACAAGTACCAGAAATTATACCATGATGGAATTGTAAAAGAACCAATACCACATTTATTAATTATCTGTGATGAGTTTGCAGAGCTAAAACAGCAACAACCAGATTTTATGGACGAATTAATAAGTGTTGCCAGAATTGGACGTAGTTTAGGAGTTCATTTAATACTTGCTACACAAAAACCTGCAGGTGTTGTAAATGACCAAATTCGTAGTAATAGCAAATTTGGAATATGCTTAAAAGTACAAGACAGACAAGATAGTATAGATGTTATAAAAAGACCAGAAGCAGCTGATTTAAAAAGAGCTGGACAATTTTATATGCAAGTTGGAAATAATGAATACTTCACTTTAGGTCAATCTGCATGGGCAGGAGCAAGTTATGAACCATCAGATATAATAAAGAAAAAAGTAGATACATCGATGAAATTTGTATCTAACATTGGTTCAGTAATAAAAAAAGTCGATGATGTGCAATATGCTCCAACCAAAAAAGATGGGGAACAATTAACTAATATTGTAAAATATATTTATGAATTAGGTAAAAGTGAAAATATTAAATTAAAGCCATTATGGCTAGAAAATATACCAGAGGTTATAATATTAGAAAATACAAAACGTAAATATAATATACAAAAACAAAATAATGAGGTAGTCCCTGTAATTGGTGAATTTGATGACCCATATAACCAAAGACAAGGACCTGTACAAATTGATTTTAGAAAGCAAGGTAATGTTATTGTTTATGGTAATGCGGAAAGTGGAAAAGAAACGCTAATAAGCACAATGGTGTTTGATATAATAAGTACATATTCAGTAAATGAAGCAAATATGTATTTAATTGATTTTGGAAGTGAAGCTTTAAAAATATTTAGAGAAGCACCACAAATTGGAGATGTAGTTTTAAGTACAGATTCAGAAAAAATAAGTAGACTTTTTGAAATGCTTCAAAAAGAAATGAAAAAAAGAACAGAGCTTACATCAAATTATGGTGGTGATATAAAATTATTTATAAATGATACGGGAACACCAATGCCACAAATAATTACTGTAATAAACAATTACGAAGCTTTTGTAGAAACATATGGCGAAACATATGATGATGCATTGCTTACTTTATGTAGAGAAGGTTTAAAATATGGAATTTCATTTGTGTTAACAGCAAGTGCTTATAATAGTGTAAGATACAGACTTGCTCAAAATTTTAGAAATAAAATTGCTTTACAATTAAATAATGAAGATGATTACCTAAATATTATTGAAGGAGTTAGAAAACAAAGACCTGCACATATATTTGGTAGAGGTTTAATTAAATATAATGATATATACGAATTCCAAACAGCAAGAATATGTGAGCCAGAAAAATGGAATGCATATATTAGAGAAAAAGTAAAATTGCTAAAAGAAAAATACAAACAAAAAGCAGAGCATATTCCAGTACTACCAAATCAAATTACAGTTGAAGATATTAAAGAATATGTATCAAGTATTGATAAATTGCCAGTTGGTATATTTAAGACAAGCTTAAACCTTGCAACATATGACTTTAAGAGTAATTTAATAAATATAATATCTGGAAAAAATATTGATATAGTTGCAGAATATATTACTCATTTATATGAAGAATTAAAAATGCTTCCAGAAGTAGAAGTTACTGTTTTTGATACAGAAGGAATAATACAGGATTTAAGAAAAAATATAAAACTTGATTACCAAAATTATTCGCTAAAAATTCAAAATAATCTAAGTAAGAAAAAACAAAACGTTTGTATAATACTTGGAATAGACAAGTTTTTAGTAAATGTAGAAAGTGGAGTTCTACCAGATTTAAGAAAGGCTGAAGAATTAAAAAATTATACATTTATAATTGCAGACAGTGTATTTAAGCTAAAAAATCACGAATATGATGATTGGTATAAAGAGTATATTACTAAAGACTCTGGAATTTGGGTTGGAAATGGAATAAGTGATCAATATTTAATCAGATTAAATTCAAGTAATAGAAATTTAGTAAACAACTGTGGAGAAAGCTTTGGCTACCTTGTAAAACAAGAAGAGGCAGTTTTAGTTAAATTAATAGGAATGAAAGACGCTGGTGAAGAAAATGGATAAAGTTTTAGTAAAAGTGTATGTTCCTATGTTGGAGGGAATCTATGATGTATGGATTCCTTCTAACAAGAAAATATATGAAATTATTGTATTATTAGTAAAAGCAATATATGAATTAACCGAAGGAGATTATAGCCCCAAAAATACTCCTACATTATATGATAAAATAACCGCACAGGAATTTGATATTAATGCAAATTTAAAAGATACTACAATAAGAAATGGAACAGAAATAATATTAATATAAATTTTGGCTTTGAAAGAAATTTAGATTTTTTAATTTAAAATATTATTAGAAAAATTACAATACAAAGAATAGCTTTAAATGTATAGCTAAAAAGAATGGAAGGAATTTATGATGAAAACGCTAAATGGAGAAAACATATATGAAAATAATGATAGCATTACATTAAATGAATTATTAAAAGAAAATAAAAAAATTATTTCATTTGTTGGTTCTTGTCAAAGTGGAACATCATTTCTTGTAAATAATATAGCAAGACTTATTGCAAGAAGAAATATTGATGTTGCTATACTTGATATGACAAAAGGAAAATCTTCATATTACATATATACATTAAACAAAGAATCGTTAATGGTTAGTGTAAAAGGAAACATGAAAAAGTTAAGTGAAGGAATAGCAAATGGAATTAAAATTGAAAATAATTTAACAATATACACAGATTTACCGGGTAAAAATGAGTATAGTGATAAAGCTGAAAAAATATTGGAAACTTTGTTAAAAAAACATCAATTTGTTATTATAGATACAGATTTTACAACAAATGCAGACTATTTTGCATACTCAAACCAAGTATATTTAGTACAAACAATGGATGTATTAACAATGCAACCATTAACTGAATTCCTTTCAAAACTAAAATCTAAAAATGCAATAAATGATGAAAAAATAAGAATAATTTTAAATAAATTTATGAACTTTGATGAAATATCAGTTGGAAAATTAATTGGAGGACTTGCTTATTATAATGATCCTTCTATGACATATATGCAACAAATATTTGAAAAAAATGGTGCAAAATATACTACAATTTCATATAACCAGCAAGCATATGAAAAATATTTGCAAGATGTTGCAACATGCAGATTTACAACAAATTATTCAATAGAATTTAAAAAAGAATTAGAAATGTTAACAGAAGATGTTATACAAGGATAAAATGGAGGGTTGTTATGATAAATAGATATTATTCAAGATTTAATTATGGTTCGAATTCAAATAGATCAAAATCAAATACAGGTTCAAGTAGTGTAAATGGAGCCAGTGAAAAAGTGCGTGAATCATTAAACCAAATGTATAAAAATGTTGATGGCGAAAATAAGCTTAAAGGAAATTTATTTAGCAAGCTAATTAAAGAAACAAATGAGGTAATAAATAAAGCCAATACAACAAAACAAAATACTAAGATATAATAGTTTTTAGGAGGAAAAATATGAAATTTGAGTTTAATGAAAGTGTAGCTAGCAATGTACTAAGTGTTATAGCTAGTAATATATTGCAAATGGATGGAGAAGCAACTTCTTTTGAACAACAAGCTGCAGAAAATGAACAATTAGCAAGTCAGAAGGAAGCAGAAGCAAATAGTGAGGAAGCAAGCATACATCATTATAAAACTGAAACAAGAACAAGAACTGTAACAGATGATGATGGTAATACAACAACTGAAGAATACGATGTTAGTGTAATTGACGAAGAAGCTGATGCTGCATCACTAGCTCGTGCAGTAGCATTACGTGCTGAAGCAGCAGCATTAAAAGCTATCGCTTCAACACTAAGAGGGGTAGCCGCGTCTCTAAGATTAACTAGTTCGGCAACTGGCGTACAACAACAACAATTTAATCAAGCAATAACAACAACACAACTTGCAATAGCCACAACAAATCTTTTGTTGAAAGAGGGAATGAACATAATTGGACAAGTAAAATCAGCATTCAATGTTCCTCAAACCGAAAATAAAGTTGAATGGGCAAAAAATGTTGGAAGCAATTTGCTAAAAATTGTAGGAGTTGATTTATCGGATGGCCTAAACGATGAAATATACAATGCAATTGGAGTAGCTACACAACTTGGGGTTATTGCTGGAACAGTTGCGTTAAATAGTGCAGTATCTGTAATAGGTACAAAAATGGGTGTTGGAATATTAGGAAATCTTGGAAGGCAAGCTTTAAAAATAGAAAGCCAAAATATAAAAGATAAGTATCTTAACCAAACTGCTGCAAAAGTTGCACAAAATGCAATAGCTTCAGCCTTAACATTACATGGAATAAATGCACTACCAACAGTAGAGAAGAATTTCTCAATTAGTGCAGCAACTCTAAATGGAACAGAAAAAATTTCACAAATGACCTTCGAAGAAGCAAAAACAGAGGCAAAAGAAAAATATGCTAAATATGTTGCAAAATTAGATTGTTATACAGATGAACAGAAACAAGACTTGATTAATAAATACAATAAACAAATAGATAAAGCGGTAGTACTTTCAGATGAAGATTTTTTTAAACAATTAGGAAAATATAACGAAGGAATTGTTGCATACAATAATGGGGCTCAAGATAGGGTGTACATCAGAGAAGGGTATGCTAATGATCCAAGTGTAATAATACATGAAGTAGGGGGACACGGCACAGGTTCAATGGCGTCAGAAGCAGGATATTATTATACAAATCCAGAGACAGGAGAAGATGTATTATATACTGGAAAGTATGAAGATTCACCATACAAATTATCTTGGAAAGGAAATTATAGTGGAATAGATGAAGCTGCAACAGAATATTTTGCAAGAAAAATTAATGGTGAAAAATGGGAAGAATGTGCATACAATTCAAGCACTGATGCTTTACAAAAGATAACGGAATCAATGACAAAATATGCAGGAATAAATGGAGAAGAATTATTAATGCAAACATATACTGGAGAGGATAAGGATTTATTTAAGAATGTATATAATAAAATTTCGGGAAGTAATGGGGCTTATGATGCATTAAATGCAATGATGAGAGATTCTAATACAGGTAACAAAATGGGTGGATCCCAGGCATTATATTATGAGACTAGATTTTTTGAAATAGATTGTCAAAATGCAAAATAAAATTGAAAGAAAGGATTGAAAAATGGAAAATTTGAAAAAGATTATAGATAAGTTGGTAATAAAATTTTCTGAGTCACTTAATGAAGCATTTGATAAGGAAAGATTAACAGAAACTTTTGAAAAATACTTATATAAACAAGTAGAAACAGAAGAAAAAATAAATCAAAATTTTAATATTGGCCATAAAATTGATCATAAAATTGATATGGAGTATTTATTAAATTCTGTTACTGATGATGTAATTAAATTACCATTAGAACAAAAAAGGCAAATGCTAATTAAGGATGAAAGCTTTGAAACAATTCGTAGCATATCAAATAATGCTTTTGAAATGGCACAAGAAGCTCATGCTGGCAAAATCAATAATATTGATGAAACTAAAGTAGATGAAATGAAAAAAACATTAAATGAGTCATTGAAGAGCGTAAAAGCTTTTAATAAACAACAAGCTGTTTGGCTTGTATCAGAAGGAATATTGGACTTGAATTTTGTAAAGAATCCTAAAACAGATATTATGAGTATAAGATTAGGAAGATGCCTACAAAGCACGTAAAAGGAGAAAAAATGGAAGAGTATATTAAAATTGATTATGAAAATGTACCAGCACAATCAAAGAACATTCGCAATGGTGCTATTGAAGTAAATAATAAATTACTTGAGTCGTACAGGAAAATTGCTGAAATGCATGTATGTTGGTATGGAAAAAGATATAATGAATTAGTAACTTATTTTAATGAACTAGTACCACAATTGAATCAGTTTTTAAATGTTATTGTTGGTGAAGTGCCATATATGTTTGAAAAAATAGCAAACACAATTTCTGATGTGGATATACAACAGAACGTTGCTGTTCCACAAAAAGAGAGTATACAAAAACTTGAAGCATTACCATTAATAGACGATGTTGGAATGAGGTATATTTCTAAAGAAGTTGATGAAATAAGCAATGAGATTATGCAATTACTTCAAGCAGCAGAAGATAGCATGGAAAGTGTAAAAAGAACAGTTGATAATGTTGAGTTAGAGTGTGAAGGTTCAGCAGAGTTTAAAAATGAATTTACAACATTGAACAATGCTTTTGAATATGTAATAAACAACATTAAAACTCAATTTACAAAATTAATGCAAGCTGACCGTGAATTAATGGAAAAAGCAGAAAAAGAAAATAGTGCTAATAATTAAATATAAAATAAAAAACAAGTACAGCAGGAATGCTGTACTTGTTTGCAGTTAAATTCAGTAGGTAATTATTTTAAACAAAAAATTGATTTACACATACCGAATATAAAATAAATTCATTCTTATTGGAATATAACTTTTGTGTTCTAAGAAAATTGATAACCGACATTTACTATTGAAAAAATCCTTTTATTGTGGTATAAATATAGTTGTAGAATTTTAAAGATGAAAGGTTAAAAATGCTTTTGGTTATACAAAATTAACATACACGAAGTTTGAAAATAGTGCTTATGTTTGCGTTTACATTACCAAAATTAATTTTACATCGATCAGATTTTTATACCTTGAGAGGAAATATTAAAATGAAGAATATAAAAGATTATGATTTGCAAGATTTAAAAGAAGAGCTTGTAAGCATAGGAGAAAAAGGCTTTAGAGCAGAGCAAATATTTAAATGGATTTATCAAGAGAAAGTAAAAAGCTTTGATGAGATGACAAATCTTTCATTAGAATTAAGAGAAAAACTAAAACAAAATTATACAATTTGCAATTACAATATATTAAAAAAATTAGAATCATCTGATGGAACTAAGAAATATTTATTTGATATATTAGATGGAAATGCCATTGAATCGGTTCTTATGGAATATCACTATGGAAAATCAATTTGTGTGTCTTCACAAGTTGGATGCAAAATGGGCTGTAAGTTCTGTGCATCAACAGGAATTCCTTTTATAAGAAGCCTAACAGCTGGCGAGATTGTAGAACAAATTTTAGCAGTTGAGCAAGATACTGGTGATAAGATTTCTAATGTTGTTTTTATGGGAATTGGAGAGCCTTTAGATAATTATGATAATGTAATAAAAGCTATTAGAATATTAAATAACCCTAAAGGATTAAATATTGGAGCAAGACATATAAGTGTGTCTACAAGTGGCTTAGTGCCAAGAATTTATGATTTGGCAAATGAAAATATACAATGCACATTATCTGTTTCTTTACATGCAAGTAATGATGAAAAGCGTTCTAGTATGATGCCTGTTAATAATGCGTATAGTATAGAAGAACTTATGAAGGCGTGCAAAGATTATATTGCGATTACCAATAAAAGAATATCTTTTGAATATGCACTTGCAAAAGATAATAATGATAATTTGGAAGATGCAAAAGAATTAGTAAATTTGCTAAAAGGTATGTTATGCCATGTAAATTTAATACCAATAAATAAAATAGAAAATGGAAAATTTACAAAGAGTTCTAATGAGAATATCATAAAATTTAGAGATTACTTAAATGACCATGGGATAGTTGCAACTATTAGAAGAGAGCTAGGCTCAGATATTGATGCGGCTTGTGGACAGCTAAGAAGACAAAATTTAAAAGAAAATTAATATAACAATAAAATATTTTGGAAAATTAAAATATTTTATATAAAAATTGGAATAGAAAAGTTGAAAGTAATTAAAGTATAGCTATGTAAAAGTATGGCTAAAAAATTTTACACAAAATTAATTTTAACTTAAGCTAGAGCCTTGTAAGAAAGGAAAGTGATAAAATGCAAGTTTTTGCTAAATCAGACATAGGAAGAGAAAGAAAAACAAACGAAGATTTCTACTATGTATCTAAACCAGAAGATAAAATAAGACTGTTTATATTAGCAGATGGAATGGGTGGATATAATGCAGGAGAGGTAGCAAGTAGAATGGCTGTAGAATCTGCAAAAGATTACATACATAAGCATTTTGCAAAAAATAAAGACAGCAAAGAAAAGTTAGAAGCACTTTTAAAAGATGCTATTGAATATGCAAATAGTGTGGTGTACAAAAAAGCTCAAAGTAAAGAGAATTTAAGAGGAATGGGTACTACATTAGATGTTTGCTTAATATATAATAGTAGAATATACATAGGTCATGTTGGAGATAGCAGAGTATATAGAATACGTAAAGAGTTTATGAGAAGACTTACAAAAGACCATAGTTATGTTCAAACATTGGTAGATGACGGAACTATAACCAAAGAAGAAGCATATAGACATCCAAAGAAAAATATGCTTACAAAGGCTTTAGGATGTATGGAAAAAGTTGAACCAGATGTATATACTAAAACTTTTATAAAAGATGATATTATTCTAATGTGTTCAGATGGCCTAACAAATATGATTAGAGAAGAAAACATATATGAAATAATTAAGCAAGACAAAGAAAATGCTATAGAAAATTTAGTTAAACAAGCAAATGATAATGGCGGATTGGACAACATTACTGTTGTTATTATAATGTAATAGGGAGAAAATTTTATGGATATAATAGGAAGAACAATAGCAAATAGGTATGAAATTATAAGTAAAACTGGAGTTGGGGGAATGGCAACAGTATATGTTGCAAGAGACAAGGTTTTAAATAGAGATGTTGCTGTTAAAGTACTAAAAGATGAATTTACCACAGATGATGAATTTGTAAAAAGATTTAATTCAGAGGCTCAAGCAGCGGCAAGTCTTACTCATGCTAACATAGTTTCAATATATGATGTTGGAAATGAAGACGGAATTTATTACATAGTAATGGAATTGGTAAGAGGAAAAACTCTAAAACAAATAATAAATGAGGAAGGAGCACTTCCTTGGAAATGGTCTGTAAATATTGCAGGACAAATTGCATCAGCCTTAGAAATGGCTCACAAAAACAACATTGTTCATAGAGATATAAAACCACACAATATAATAATTACAGAAGATGGAGTTGCAAAGGTAACAGATTTTGGAATAGCAAAGGCAGTATCAAATTCAACAATAACTGCATTTGGAACAACTATTGGTTCTGTACACTATTTCTCACCAGAGCAAGCAAAGGGAGGATATACAGATGCTAAATCTGATATTTACTCTTTAGGTGTTGTAATGTACGAAATGCTTACAGGAAAGGTTCCGTTTGATGCAGATACATCAGTTTCTGTTGCATTAAAACATATGCAAGAGGATCCTGTACCACCAATGGAAATAAATCCAAACATTCCAAAGGCGGTAAATGATATAATTTTAAAAGCTATGCAAAAAGAGCCAATGGCTAGATATCAAACTGCAACAGCTATGATAAGAGATTTAGCACAAGCCTTAAAAAATCCAGATGGAGAATTCGTTGAAGAAGAAGATTTAGACGATGGCTTAACAAGAAGAATGGATGCTATTACAGATGATATGGCGAAAAATGCTAAAAGTAGCAATAAAAAGAAGAAAAACAAAATTGTCGTATTCTTCGAAAATCATCCAAAGACAAAAGTTTTAGCAATAATAGTACTTTGCTTAATAATATTTGCTGGAAGTATAGCAATAACATCTGCAATATTAAATGCAAATTCAGCAAAAGACGTTCAAATTCCAAACTTAGTTGGAAAGACTGAGGCAGAAGCAAAGGCAGAACTTGCAAAATACAAACTTGTATACGAAAAATCAGGAGAAGATTATAATTCTGAGGTAGAGGCTGGAAAAGTTTTTGAACAAAATCCTGTATATTCAGCCAATTACAAAGTAAAAGAAAAGAGCAAAGTATCTGTAAAAATAAGCAAAGGCACAGAGCAGACTACAGTTCCAAAAGTTGCTGGTATGACATATGAAGGAGCAGTTGCTGCATTAGAAAAGAATAAATTAAAAGCAGAAAAAATAGAAGAAACAAGTAAAACAATAAAAGAAGGAATTGTAATTAGTCAAGAAACAGATGCAAACACAACAGCAAATGCAGGAGATACAGTAAAAATACATGTAAGCATTGGAACAGGTGTAAATCAAGTAGTAATGCCAAATGTATTAGGAAAAACAGAATCGGATGCAAAATCAGCATTAGAAGCCAAAAACTTAGTAGTAAAGGTAGAATACAAAGAAAACACAGACAAAGAAAATGGAGAAGTATTAGAGCAAAGCATAAAATCTGGTGAAAACATAGACGAAGGAACTGAAGTAACAATAACAGTAAACAAATTAGCAGAAATGAAAGAAGCAACAATAACAATAAACGTAAAATCACTTACAGGTGGTTACGAAGTACCAGATAAAGAAAACACAAACACAACAAATACAACAGGTTCTTCAAGTTCAACAACAGTAAAAGAAAAGAAACTTACAGTAAAAGTTGGAGAAGACAAAGTATATGACAAGAAAGTAGACTTAAATTCAACAAACATTCAAACAAAAATAAGTGGAAAAGGTACAGTAACAGTAAAAGTATATGTAGATGACATATTAAAATCTCAAAAAGACATAAACCTAAATACAACAAGTTCATATACATTTGAATAATGTACAAATTGGGGACGGAGCAAAAAATGCACGTCTCCAATTTGCAAAATACAAGAGTAGTCATATAAACTTGACATAATTATAAGAAAAGAGCTATAATATATATAGTAAAAACGTTAAATACGTTTTTTTGCAATATAATTCCTTTCGCAGTGCATCCTAATGGGTGTTTTATATAAACGTACAAATTCACAACATTTTGAAACAAAAAGAAAGGGAAAATTGATGAAAAGTCTGAAAAAAATGTTCGTTATGCTCGTTGTTAGTGCCATTCTGTTGGTCGCTTGTGACCGGAAGGACCCGTTAAATCGGCAAACTGCGTACTTCGAAATTACAGAAGGAAGTGGTGGAGACGTTTATGGTGTGCAAGATACTTATCGAGCAAATACCGAGATTACTCGTGAGCAGTTCCTTGACCAGGATGAAGAAGTGGTAAAAGCATTAAAAGACTACATTGAAACCAGCCTGCCGAAAGAAAAAGTGTGTATCATTTTATATGACGAGATGCCTCAGGAAGATGGCTATGAGTTAATAGTATATTATCAGAGTTTGGTGACTCAGGAGTATAGCAGGGAATACGGTGGCGATGTTAACAAGTGCTTTTGCTTCAATCTTTCGGCAAACGAAAATAAAAATGTGGAAATTTTCAAGCTGTTGTCTATGGCGGCGAAGTAATGAGCTAACGTAAATTGGACTTGTGCGAAAGGTCAGAACAAAGCCTGTTATTGTGAGAACACTACAGTAAATAGGCAAAGCAAAGAAAGGTCAACTGGGATTCTTTGGTTAAGAGTCCTAGTTGACCTTTTTATATATGTAGTTTTAAAGAAAAAATAATAGATGTTGTCAAAAGACTATGTGGGAACAATAAAAAAATTAAGATAAAAACGCCTCTGATTAATTAAAACCAGAGAAATTTTTTTGTTAGTGCGAGTGTTTAGAAATTATATATTTAAATTGAATGCTTATACACCATTTTTAAAATTTGCTATATATTATAAAAATTGAAATACGACAAAATTCAACCCAAAGTGTCAAATTCAAAAAATAAGAAAAAACTATTGCACTGGTGTAAAAATAATGATATTATTTTACTGCATAAATAAATTGTTATGTGAGAAAATAAACCAAGGAGGAAAAAAATTTATGTTAAAAAACAGAAAAGGTATAACCATAGTTGCGTTAGTCGTAACAATAGTAGTTTTGTTAATTCTTGCAGGAGTAAGCATCAACTTAGTGCTAGGCAATAACGGAATAATAGCAAAAGCAAAAGAGGCTAAAACAAAACAAGCAGAAGCAAGCCAAAACGATTTAAAAGGAATGAATAGTTTAATAGAGCAAATGGATAGCACATTAAATGGAGGCTCAAACGATAACAAAGAAGATGACGGATTGGGAAAATTAGTAAATGACATGGGAACTTTACCAGAAGATACAACCCCATATTTTCCAAGTAGTGATTTTAAAAGAAGAGAAAAAACAAATACAGAAAATGGACTTGTGATAGAAGATACTGAAGAAAATGAATATGTATGGGTAGTAGTGCCAAAGAGTTTGTATAATAATACAGATTATAATTCAAATAATGCAAAAAAGCCTTCATCAAGTACAGATTATGCAAACATAGAATATTGTTTGCAACAGTACACAACAACATATAGAAATGGAACGAGTTGTTCAGACACATATGTAGCGGATACAGCAAATGTGGGGTGGTTTGAAAATGAAACAGCATATAATAATTTAAAAAATAGTATGTTAAAAAGTGTATATGAAAATGGTGGATTTTATGTAGGAAGATACGAAACAGGAATAGATACAGCAACAGGAACAAATAGAACAAGTAATACAGACAAAAATTCAGATGGCAAATATACTATGCCAAGTACAACACCAGTATCAAGAGCAGATGCATATCCATATACATGGGTAACAAGAGCACAAGCACAAAATTTAGCAAGTAATGTAAATTCAGGAACAAAAACAAGTAGTTTAATGTTTGGAGTACAATGGGATTTAGTGCTAGCATTTATGCACAATAAAGGAAATATAGCGGATAGTACATTAACATCAAATAGTACAACAATAGGAAATTATTGTAATTCAACATTTCAATTAAGTCAAACAGGACAATATGCAGTATGTTCAAATTATTCATTAAGTTCAACATGGAATCAATCAACAAAGCCAACTACAAATTTTGTGGATTCAAGTAGAAATAAAATAGCCCAATCTTCAGACGGAAACGGAATATTAGTAACAACAGGAACATCAGAGACAAATAAAGTAATGAATATTTATGACATAGCTGGAAATGTATGGGAGTGGACTTTAGAGTTGACTTCCTACCCTGGCACCAACCGTCCGTGTGCTCGTAGGGGAGGCGGTTTCTACGATACAGGCTCAAGCCTTCCTGCAGCTTACCGTAGCGACGGTGGCACTGTCGGCAGCGTCGGCATCATCGGTTTCCGTGTTTCACTTTTCTAGAAGAGAGTATAAACTTAAGTGTGTAAAATCAAAAGAAATTTTGATTATGCACACTTTTTTTGTGCAGGAAAGAAGAAAACATGAATATGAGAAAAATAAGTATTAATGAATTTAAAAAAAGGAGATTTGAAAGGAGTTATATATCAGTATACATTGTAATAAGATCAATATCAGTAGAAAATGAACAAGAAATAGAAGTAAAAAATTTATGTGTAATATATGGATTTACAGCATTAGGAGTCAGGAGGATAATAGCAATATATTTTGAAAATACAAATGATAATAGATTTTGGTTAGGAGTATTTGAAGATTTAAAAGCAAGAAATCTTCAAAATATAATGTTTCTTGTAACACCGCAAAATAAAAATATTGAAAGATGTGCAAAAATTATATATAATAACATCGAAATAATAAGATCCCCAGAAGATATAATGTCAGCAATAGATAGATATTTTGCGACCAAAACATCAAGAACATTAGAAATACAGTTAAAAAATCTAATATTAGCAGAAGACATAGAAAAATGTGAAGAGAATATAGAATTATTTAAACAACAATATTTGCACAACCGATTAGTCTTGGAAGTATTTAAAAGACAAGAAGATGATATAAAAAAATTGTATAAATATAATTACGATATAAGAAAATTATTATATCAATATTATGCAATAAGAGAAATCAAGAGACATATAAACAGATTAAATGAAAGACAACCATTGCAAGAAAACATAGATGACGTAATAGAACATTTTACAGAATACATAAGTTCATTTGAAAGAGGCTTAACATATTCAAAAAAAGGCTGGGTAAGGCTTATGAATATACTTTATGAGATATATCCAAAGAAAATGGAGGAATATTTATAATGAAAAGAAATAATAAAAAATTAGATTCCAAAGATCCAAGATATATGACAGAAGAACAAGAGCAAATAGTAAATTTAATACTTAGTAATAATGAATTAAAAAATGGAAAAGATGTATCAAATATATTTAATGAACTTAGAGGAAAAGTAATACAGAGATTATTAGATGCAGAAATGGAAGAATTCTTAGGATATGATAAAAGTAAGCATGGAGAAAAAGAAAATAAAAACAGAAGAAACGGTTATACATCGAAAGCCAAGAAAGTAAAAACAGATACAGGAGAAATAACAATATGTCCCCCAAGAGATCGAGAAGGAAAATTTGAACCACAAATAGTAAAGAAAAGACAAAGAGTATTAGAAGGATTTGATGAGATAGCAATAGCAATGTACGCCAAAGGAATGAGCTTAAAAGATATAAGTGAAATGATACAACATATATACAAGGTAGAACTTAGCATAGAAACAATAAGTAAATTAACATCATCAGTAAGCGAAGAAGTACAGAAATGGCAAGAAAGGCCATTAGAGAAATTTTATCCATTTATATACGTAGATTGTTTATATGCACCAGTAAAAAGAGATTTAATAAGTGAAAAAGTAGCAATATATGTAATGCTTGGGATAAACAAAGATGGCAAAAAAGATGTATTAGGAATATGGATAAATGAAAATGAATCCGCAACATTTTGGACAGAAGTATTTGAGGAAATAAAAGCAAGAGGAGTCGAAGAAATATTATTTATATCATTAGATGGATTAAGTGGACTTTCAGAAGCAATAGAGAAAATATATCCAAAAGCAAAAACGCAAAGATGTATTGTTCATATAGTGAGAAACATATATGGAATATTAGACAAGAAGAAATCAAAAGAAATAATAGGAGATTTAAAGAAAATATATACAGCAAGTAATGGGAATAATGCAAAATTAGAATACGAAAACTTTATCGAAAAATATAAGTCAAACGAGAAATTAATAAAAAAATTAAATAGTGTTATAGAACACATATTTAATATATTTGAATATCCCATAGAAATAAGAAAGATAATATATACAACAAATCCAATAGAAAGCTTAAATAGTAGTTTAAGAAAAGTAACCAGAGGAAAAGGCTCATTTATAAGTAAAGAAGCACTATTAAAAGTATTGTACTTAAGAATAAAAGACTTGGAAAAAAGCTGGTCAAAAGGAACAAGAAACTGGGGAAATGTAAAACACCAATTAATTGAATTATACGGTGAAAGGGTATTAAAATATTATTTTAATACATAAAAATATATACAATAATACAAATTTGTTATATTATTGTATATATCTAAAATTAATTATAAAAATATGATTTTACACAGTTAAAATTAAACGCTCTGTAGACCTGATTCCTGGAGGCTCGAATTATAACACAATGATAACTAGAGCCCAGAGTAATAAGTTTGAGAAGGGAAAATGCTCCTGCCCTTAACAAGGAGCAAAACTAGAAAATGTAGAGAATGTCACCCATGAACGTAATTTTCTTCCCCATATTTTATAGTAGAATAAGATCTATAAAATATGAGGGAGAATTTTTTTGTGCAGAATATATAGCAATGGATAAGAAGAATATTTAGTATGTAAGTGCTCAATAAAACAGTGTATTGAATGAATACTTATAAATGGATACATAGAAGATAACGTAGTAAAGGTAAAATGCATAAATGTTTGGAAATAAAACATGTAAACTGAAAAAGAAGTGGAAGAAATATTATCTAAGTAATAGAAAAAATAAATACTGTGAAACAAAGAAAATTAACAAATCTATTGAAAAAACATTGAAAACTTGCTACAATATTACAAGAAAAACATGTGGCAGAAGTAAAGATGTAATTTTGATGCATGTCAAGATTATATCTTTTAGATTTTGCGTGGAGAGGAGATTAATTTTATGGAGAAGAAAACATTTTACATTACAACACCAATTTATTATCCAAGTGGCAAATTCCATTTAGGAACAGCGTACACAACTGTGCTTGCAGACACAATAAAAAAATATAAACAGCAAAGAGGTTATGATGCACGAATGCTTACTGGTCTTGATGAGCATGGTCAAAAGGTTGAACAGGTTGCTGTTAAAAGAGGATTAACTCCACAACAACATGTTGATGAGATTGCAAAACAAGCAAAAGACTTGTGGAAATTGATGGATGTTCAATATGATGATTTTATTAGAACAACTGAGGAAAGACATACTAAAATTGTAGAGAAAATCTTTGACAAATTCATGGAGCAAGGTGATATTTACAAAGGTGAATATGAAGGCTGGTATTGTATGCCATGTGAAACATATTTTACAGAAACACAATTAGTTGATGGAAAGTGCCCAGATTGTGGAAGAGAAGTTAAGAAAATGAAAGAAGAATCTTACTTCTTTAATATGAAAAAATATCAAAAAAGATTGGAAGAGTTCTATGAGCAAAATCCAGATTTTATAAAACCAGAGTCTAGAAAGAACGAGCTATTCAATAACTTTATAAAACCAGGACTAGAAGACTTATGTGTTACAAGAACAACATTTGACTGGGGAATAAAAGTACCAAAAGATCCAAAGCATGTAATTTATGTTTGGTTAGATGCACTAACAAACTACATAACAGCGTTAGGATATATGTCTGATGATGATACTTTATTTAAGAAATACTGGCCAGCAGACTTGCAAATAGTTGGAAAAGATATAATAAGATTCCATGGAATTTATTGGCCAATTTTCTTAATGGCACTTGGACTACCAACACCAAAGAAATTATATGCACACGGTTTCTTAATGATGAAAGACGGAAAAATGTCTAAATCAAAGGGAAATGTTGTATATCCAGAAATGCTTGTAGAAAGATATGGCTTAGATGCAACTAGATACTTCTTGTTAAAAGAATTCCCATATGGACAAGATGCGATATTTACACCAGAGGATTTCGTAAATAAATATAATTTCGACTTATGTAATGATTTAGGAAACTTGCTAAACAGAACTATAGGAATGGTTAATAAATATTTTGGTGGAAATGTACCAAACTATAAAGGAAGAATAAACGATGTTGATGCAGACTTAGAAGAGATTGTAGCAAGCAAAATTTCAGAATATGAGAACAACATGGAAGACTTACATTTTTCAAATGCAATAGAGTCAATATGGGGAATAATCTCTAGAGCAAATAAATACATAGACGAAACAGCTCCATGGACACTAGCAAAACAAGAAGAAACAGAAAAACTAGAATCAGTAATGAGTCATCTAGTAGAAACTCTAAGAATTGTAGCAATACTAATAAAACCAGCAATGACAGAAACATCAAATAAAATTTTAAGCCAATTAGGAATAAATGAAGAAGCAAGCAAAGAATATGATACAATAAAAGAATTTGGCAAAACAACATCAGACTTAAAGGTAATAGAAAAAGGAGAGCCAATATTCTTAAGACTAGATGCAAACGAAGAAATAGAATACATAAAAAATAAAATGAAAGAATAAAAATGAGATTGAGGTGGTAATAAACTACCTCAATTTTTAATGTAAACAATTAATATTTGGTAGCAAATAGTATTTATAACAGATAAGACTGGACTAGATAGAAAAAAAGTTATATAATATTTACATAAAAAATATACTTTAAAGTAGAGAAAAGGAAAATTATAATGAGCTATAATTTTGAAGAAGAAAAAAATAGAATACGAGAAGATTTAAAAGCTAGAGGCTATGTAAATAAAAAAATAACATATCAAGAATTCTTAGAGTTATATGAGCCATATAAACAAGAAATGAGCGAAAAAGAATTTGCAGAAATAATAGGACTAACACGTAGTAATTGGATAAATATAAGATATAGAGGTTACAAAACTACAATGTTAAAAACACAACCAATTTCAGAAGAAAGAAAACAAGAAATACAAGAAGAATTAGAAAAAAAAGGTTATAAAAATAGGACTATAACATATCAGGAATTTTTAAAGTTACATGAACTATATATAAATGAAATGAGAGAACGAGAATTTGCAGTATTATTAGGGATAAATCTTAGTCATTTGTATTCAATGAAAAACAAAGGAAAAAGAACAGTAATATTAAAAAGTCAACGAATTCCAAAAGAACGACAACAAGAGGTACAAGAGGAATTAAAGAAACAAGGTTATGGAGATAGAGTTATAACATATCAGGAATTTTTGGAGTTATATGAACCATATAAAAATGAAATAGTAGAACGAGATTTTGCAGAGTTATTAGGGATAAATTGTAGCTATTTGAATTCAATGAAAAATAGAGGAAATAGAGCAGTAATATTAAAAAGCCAACAAATTTCAAAGGAACGACTACAAGAGGTACAAAAGGAATTAAAGGAAAAAGGCTATGAAGATAGAACTATAACATATCAGGAATTTTTGGAGTTATATGAACCATATAAAAATGAAATAGTA
>OGEU01000219.1_pt1 | contig 63635 bp, 61 predicted proteins | sample 1570651 | NCBI WGS metagenome assembly OGEU01 (sample SAMEA2582129, study PRJEB24529) | metagenome | biome: Human gut stool | place: China | collected 2011 | reverse complement strand
TTATGGATAAACGTCCTAATATTATCCTGCTTATGGCAGACCAGATGCGCGGCGACTGCCTTGGTATTGCCGGTCGCCCGGATGTAAAAACGCCGTTCCTCGATGCACTGGCCGCCGAGGGCGTGCGGTATGAAAATGCCTATTCTGCCTGTCCGACCTGTGTTCCCGCGCGGGCTACGCTGTATACCGGCATGTCTCAGGAGCACACCGGCCGCGTCGGGTACGAGGATCTTGTGCCGTGGGATTATCCCCACACACTGGCCGGGGAGTTGAGCAAGGCCGGGTACTATACCCAGTGTGTCGGCAAAATGCATGTTCATCCGCTGCGCAGCAACCTGGGTTTCCATGATGTACGGCTGCATGATGGCTATCTCCATGCCTACCGCCGCCCCACCACGCCCAGTTATGAGGATCAGCGTGTGGCCGATGACTATTATTGGTGGCTCAAACAGCAGCTTGGCGTGGATGCAGACCCGGTGGACACTGGCCTTGACTGCAATAGTTGGGTTGTGCGCCCCTGGATCTACGAGGAAAAGTATCACCCCACAAACTGGGTCGCCAGCGAGTGCCGAGACTTTCTGCGCCGCCGTGACCGCTCGAAACCATTCTTCCTGATGGCCAGCTTTGTGCGGCCACACCCTCCGCTGGATGCCCCGGAATATTACTTGAATTTGTACAAAGATGAGTCGCTGGCCGAGCCTTGGCGCGGTGATTGGAATGACTGCGTCCGCTGGGAACGCGATGGGCATAGTTACCATGCACAGACAGCACCTTTAGATGAAAGCTATGTGCACCAGCTTCGCGCAGGCTATTATGCATCTATCACACACATAGACCATCAAATTGGACGTCTGATCTCTGCACTGGTTGAAGAACAACTCATGGATAATACCGTCATTGTGTTCGTTTCTGATCATGGTGAAATGTTGGGTGACCATTTGATGTTTCAGAAAGCAAAACCGTTTCAGGGCAGTATTCATGTGCCGCTGTTCGTTTCAGGGCCAGAATATTATGTGGGTAAACACGGTACAGTTCGCACTGATTTAGTAGAGCTTCGAGATGTTATGCCTACTCTGTTGGAACTGGCGGGTGCGGCTATTCCGAAAACAGTTGACGGTAAAAGCTTGCTGCACCCAATAGATCGCAGTTACCTGCACGGAGAACACACATTAGGTGAGGATTCCATGCATTTTATCCTGACTGAAGAGGATAAATATATATGGTATTCGCAAACGGGAAAAGAGTTGTACTTTGATCTGCGCAATGACCCGCACGAAACGAAGAATGTTCTGAAGCAAAATCCGGAGCGCGTCAACGAATTGCGTGCTCTGCTCATTGATGCACTGAAAAACCGTGAAGAACAGTATACTGATGGGGAAAACCTGCTTGTGGGTAAAAAACCCATAACCGTATTGAAACATACCGAGGATCTATGAGGCAACTTCAGCTTTTGATAAAACCCGCATCGGGTTTCTGCAATATGCGCTGCCAATATTGCTTCTATCGAGATGAACAGAAAAAGCGTCCGCGTGCTGTTGACTGTATGATGTCTTTCGATACGGCGGAGGTGCTGATTCGGCGCTGCTTTGAAGAACTTGAACAAGGTGGTTTTGTATCGTTTGCATTTCAAGGTGGAGAACCCACTTTGGCGGGACTCGACTTTTTTCGCTTTTTCACGCAGACTGTCCGCAAATACAACCAAAAGCACATCGGTGTTCAGTATTCTATCCAGACGAATGGACTTGCCGTTACCGATGAATGGGCTGAATTTCTTCAGATGGAACACTTTCTTGTCGGTATTAGCTTGGACGGCACGCAAGATGTTCACGATATGTTGCGTCCTGATGCCAATGGCAATGGAACATGGGAAAAAGTTATGCAGACGCTAGAACTGCTAAACAGGTATCGAATTGAATGCAATCTTTTGTGTGTTGTAACCAAGCGTTTGGCAAAAAAGGCAGAACGCGTGTATAAGTCCATGAAAGCTACAGGCGTGCGATATTTCCAGTTTATTCCTTGCTTGGATCCTTTGGATTCACAGCGGGGGAGAGAGACCTATTCACTGTCCCCGGAACTGTATGCACAATTTTTATGTGCCCTGTTTGATGCGTGGTATCGGGATTGGAAAAACAGCTCATATATCAGTATCCGCTTATTTGAAGACTATCTCCAACTGTTTATGCGGGCACCATCAGGAACCTGCTCCACGACAGGAAGTTGCGGATGCTATGTGGTAGTGGATGGAAATGGAACTGTTTATCCTTGCGATTTCTTCTGCTTGGAAAACCACAAACTCGGAACCATTCAGAGAGATACCCTGCAATCACTGATTTTCGGAGATAAAATGCGTACATTTGCAACAAACGGTCGGCAGATACCGACGGAATGCTATCAATGCAAATGGGTGCAGTTATGCCGCGGCGGATGCAAACGTGATCGGGATATAATGGATAAGACATCCCACAGTTACTATTGTAAATCTTTTCAAACTTTTTTCTCTTATGCAGAACATCGCCTATTGGAAATGGCTCATACCGTTCAATTATGTCGCTTAAAAGAGGAGAGCACCATTGAATATAAATAATAAATATTGGCAACTATTTATTTCTACTTTCAAGTTAAGTGCCTGCACTTTTGGCGGTGGGTTTGTCATCATTCCCTTAATGCGCAAGCGATTTGTGAAAGAATTGCATTGGATTGAAGAGGAAGAAATGCTGGATTTGACAGCTATTGCGCAGTCTAGCCCCGGATCAATTGCTGTTAATGCCTCCATTTTAGTCGGCTACCATGTTGCTGGCATTCGCGGAGCACTGGTTACCGTGGTAGGTGCAGCTTTGCCGCCTCTCATCATTATTTCAATCATTTCCGTTTTCTATCAGATATTTCGCTCCAATAAATATGTAAGTATGGCTATGAATGGTATGCTGGCAGGTGTGGCAGCGGTTATTTTCGATGTCGTCATCAACATGGCTTGGCCTATTCTTAAAAGAAGACAGTGGCTACCTGTTGCAGTGATGATTGCAGCTTTTATTGCAACGCGCTTTTTTTCTACAAACATTGTATTCATCATTTTGGCTTGTGGCTCTCTAGGCGCACTGGATATGTTGTATCAACAGCGGAAAGCGGGCAGAAAATGATTTACCTGCAATTGTTCTGGAGCTTTTTCCAAGTCGGATTGTTCAGCGTCGGCGGTGGCTACGCTGCCATGCCTTTAATTCAGGAACAAGTTGTGGATGTTCATCCATGGCTGACAATGGTAAACTTTGCGGATATTATGGCCATCGCCGAAATGACGCCCGGCCCAATTGCTTTGAATGCCGCTACATTTGTTGGAATTCGCGTGGCGGGGTTACCGGGAGCGCTGATTGCAACCATCAGCTGCATCCTGCCTTCCTGTATCATAGTCATTGCTCTGGCATATATTTATTATCGGTTCCGGGACATCTGCGTAATGAAAGGCATTCTTGTAGGATTGCGACCCGCTGTGATTGCAATGATTGCTTCTGCAGGAATATCTCTGTTTTGTATGGCAATCTATGGGCAACGTACTTTTCCGTCTGACTTAAGCCAGATAGACATACTTGCACTGGCGATTTTTCTGATAAGTTTCTTCGCTTTGCACAAACGAAACTATAGCCCAATCAGGGTTATGGTGAGTGCTGCCATTGCTGGTGTCATACTATACAATATAACTGTATAATACATAGCTGAAAGGAACCTCAAAATGAAAGACATTTTAACTGCATGGCAATGGAATGGTCTGGTATCAGACCCCATTCCTTATGGCGAAGGACACATTAATCAGACGTATATTATAACAGAAACATCGAAATCAGGGCCAAAACGCTATATCTTGCAGAAAATCAATACCGATACGTTTAAGAAACCAGCTGAGCTGATGGAAAATATCTGTGGCGTGACGGATTTTCTTCGTGAAAAAGCAAGACTTCGTGGTGAAGACCCCACACGAGCTACGCTCCATGTGATTCCGACCAGAGCCGGAAAAGCATACTACGAAGCAGCAGATGGCAGTTGTTGGCGCATCTATGACTTTGTCGAAAGTACTATTTGCTTACAAATGGTGCAATCTGCCGATGATTTTTATCAAAGTGCTGTGGCATTTGGCAATTTCCAGCATCAGTTGGCTGAATATCCGGCACACACCCTGCATGAGACGATCCCGCACTTCCACGACACGCCCAAGCGTTTCGCTGATTTTCAGTGCGCCGTGGCCGAAGACCGCATGGGTCGTGCCGCACAGGTGCAGCGCGAAATTGAGTTTGTCCGCGCCCGCGAAGCAGAGTATCACGTTATGGTGGATCTGCTGGCGGCGGGTAAGCTGCCGCTGCGCGTCACCCACAACGACACCAAGCTGAACAACATCCTGTTCGACAAAACGACCGGCGAGGGTCTTTGCGTCATCGACCTTGACACCGTCATGCCGGGGCTTGCTGCCAATGATTTTGGGGATTCAATCCGCTTCGGTGCCAACCACTGCGCCGAGGACGAAGCTGACCTCTCGAAAGTCAATTTCAGCATGGAACTGTTTGAAATTTACACCAAGGGATTCTTGCAGGCAGCAGGAAAAGCGTTCACCCCGCTGGAAAAGCAGACCCTGCCGTGGGGTGCCAAGCTGATGACGATGGAATGTGGTATGCGCTTCCTCGCTGATTATCTGGAGGGAGATCACTACTTCCACATTAACTACGAAACCCAAAACCTCAACCGCGCCCGCACCCAGTTCAAGTTGACTGCCGATATGGAACGGAACTGGGATGCCATGCAAAAAGTAATTGAAAAATACTGCTGATACCACTAATCTGCTTTTTCATTTTGCGGTTTGCGTTTTGCAGTAGAATGCATCATGCAAAATCGTGTTTTCTCCCTCTTTGACTCCCGCGCCTGACAAGCGCGGGAGTTGCTTATTCTAAAGAATAAAAATAGAGCCGCTTCAAGCGTTGCACTTATGCAATACGCTTGAAGCGGTTCTGTTATATTAGCGGTAGTAAAGTTCGATTTCTTGGATGCTAGGATCGGTTTGACCTTTGCTGTTTTTCGTAGTGTCTTCCTGCAATCCAGTAATCAAGACCTTGAATTTGGAACTAGTCGTTTCTGGCAGGGAAATGGTTTTGGATGTGCCAATCGTGCCGCTATAGGTACTGATTGTAGTGTATTCCGTACCATTCCATGCTTGGAACTCTAAGCCGGTAATTCGTTCGGATGCCCAATTTGGAACAATATTTTCTGTGATGGTTACGCTGTTAAAGGTCTGCTCAGAGTCAAGATCGAATTCCAGCCATGCAGGAAGATCCGAGTTGGCAGCAGCCCAGCGGGAACCCTGAGAGGCATCGCCGTCATTTACTTTGGATGCAGGGCAGGAGAAATGCGAAGAACTGGCAGAAACGGACTTATTCAAAAGCAGATCCTGTGGCTCACGAACTACGGGAACTTTGTATACCTCAAATTCGACGATACTGGGATCAGTTGCGCCACGGCCATGCGTGCTTGTGTCAGCGCGGAGGCTGGTGATTTCCATTCTAAGGTGGGATGCGGTCACAGTGTCGAACGTGAAATCTTTCCCTTCACCGATTTCGCCATCATAGGTGTAAATTGTTTGATAACCATCAGATGTAGGGATCTGCAAGTTGAAGGAGGCAATTCGGGGAGAGGCCCACCCGGATACAATGTTTTCAGTAAGGACAACCTTATTAAAGGTAGTATCCTCGCCAAAATCAATATCCAGCCAGATGGGAAGATCCGAGTTGGCGGCAGCCCAGCGAGAACTCTGAGAGTAGATGCCGTCAACCATTAAATCAGGAGTCAAGGATTCATGGGAATTGTTAGAGGTTACAGTTTTGCCTAATGCAAAATTGGCGGGATCATTATATTCGCCCTGCTGGTACTCGTGAACACCGATGTCAGGAGCATTACCCCAATACAGCTGAGTGCCATAGAAATCAGTGGTTCCCATCTGGGGAACATAGATGCCTGCATCGATCAGCGGAGAACTTGCATTGAGCTTGTAGCCATCCCAAACTGTAGCACCACTCAGAATGCCATCGCTGTTCTGCTGAGGAGTCTGTCCGGGATTTACCATATCAGGATTCTCGGTGACTTTATAGTCGTCGGATGGTTCATACTGGGAATGGATACCACTGGCTTCGTAGAAACAGTTATGGCTGAATGTGACAGAACCGAGATTCCCGAGATAGCGTTTGGTATCGTGCCATGTTGTGGTGGTAGTGGTACTCTTATTGTAGAAAACATTGTTGTAGAAATAAGTCTGCGATTTGAAAGGATCACGGTGCATGAAAGTGGTTCTGGCACCATCATACATGATTACGTTGTTGACAAAGTAGGCAGGAGTTGCATTAGCAGTAAGGAAATACTTGATGATAAAGTCGCCACCGTCATCGCTGATGTTGTAGCGGATTATATCATTGGTATTGCGCCCCATGTACAACATCCAGCCACAGGGATTGTTGTGCGAGTAGTTGAACTGGTAGACAACATTTTTTAGTGCAGAATCCATATCGTAGGGGCTGCCGTCCGCGTTCGTCGAAGGCCCATTATAAACTTCATTGTACTGCAAGACGGAGTTCTCACATTTCCAAGGGTACAGAGCAACAGTAGGACGGAAATTGGGATACCGCTTTAGGAAGCCATCAACAACATTATATTCAACGACGGCATTTCGGGCATCGCACAAATCGATGCCGCCCTGAGCAACATCTTCGATATAGTTATGGCCGATATAGATGTCTTCCATCCAAAGATTGTATGTGTCAACATCGTCCTGATAGCCGCTTTTTGCCATCTGCACAAAGCCGGTAATGCCAAGCAAATCAACTTTGCGGATTGTGTTGTAGGCAATCCGAATATCGCGGAAAGAGGTGTTAGGACGAATTTTCGTGCCAACGACATTGTAAATGATTCCGCCAGTAAAAGTGTCATTCCAATCGTTGGGGCCATCTACGTCATGTACATAGCAGTTCTCGATGTAAATGTGATCGAAAATGCCGTCGTCATCATCATTGAGAAGATCGCCATCGGCGATAATCAAAATGCCATTCCGTGTTTCGGCCTGACTCGACCAACTGTTGTCACCCTGCGGGCGGGAAAGGTCGATATCAACATCGAAGTCATCATCGTTTGTGACTTCAAGATTGCGAATTTCCCAATATTCTTGGTTGCGCAGGTGAACAGCGCCAGAGTAGTTCATACCACGATCGATGCCCATGCCATTGATGACAGGCAGTGCATCACCGCCGTATTTATCGATCTTGATAGGTGCATCTGCGGTTCCTGAGCCTTTTGGCCATAACCATTCGCCATTCCAAATGGAGCCGGATTTCAGGAGAATGGTATCACCAGGCAAGAAGGTTGTGGCGGTCACTTTGTCGAGGGTTTTCCAAGGTGTTTCGGGCGAGGTTCCTGAATTGGAGTCATCACCGATTGTAGAATCTACATAGTAGGTGGTTCCACCGGACGCGGTATCTGCTGCGACAATGGTTTCGGTAGAGGCTGTTTCTGGAGTTTGAATGTCTTCAGCCAAGGCGTTGGTCATAGGAGCAATGATGCTTAAAATCATAGCTGCACTCATGACCAGGGAAAATTTTCTCTTCATGGTTGAGTCTCCTATTCGATTGACGTATTTTGAAAGGCATCAGTTTCGGTAAATACCAGACGGTTTTGAATCAGCTCGGTTTCTGTGCTTATCCGTGAGTTTAATAAGTAATCTGTGATACGATTACGAACCTCTGCGAGCGGGATAACGATTGCGTCCTCCTTTCTTGTGACTTTAATAATGCACGGATAAGTCCCATCTAAAAACGGCTCTGATACATCTCCAGTATTCATGCTGGATGCCTGTGAAACGATGTCTGCATGGGATAAGAGATCGGACTTTTCGGTTTCGTTTGTAAAAGAATAGGTGTGCCAGTCTGTGACGTAAGGGTATTGTGTTTTGATGTCCTCTAAAGAAACACCTTCCTCAAGGCCCAAAAAAATGTTGTCAGCAGAGAGGTCGGATGGAATATATGACAAATAAATAGCAGAAACATCTGCGTCACCATTCAGGGAGAACAGATTTTGATTTTCAGAGTAGAAAGCGTCAATGTCTGCATCGCTTACAGCATTGGTAGAAATCCAGTATTCCTTTATATCGTTTTCAAGCTGTGAAAGATAACGGTGATAGTAAGAATCAAAGGAATACTCTATAGGGCCGTAGACAATACCACCGTTTGACGTGCTTTCTTTTCTTGCAGTGTTGAAATTTTCTGCATTTTCTTTTAGTTGGGAAAACGACAAGAACTCAGCAGAAGTTGTCTTCTCGGCAAGCATTTGTGTGGCGTATGCTTCCAGACAGGCTTCTTTGGCAGAGGCCCTTGCGGAATCCAGCGGAGTAGAATCACCATATTCATTATTCCAAAAGGCGGAGTCAAAAGATGTGATCCCGTAAAGCTGAGAATAGCTTTGGCATACGGAGCTTTTTTGCTGGGATAAGAAGTAATTGAACTCTTCCATAGTGATGGGGTGCTCATCGACATACCCGACCACAGCAGAAGAATCCGTTGCAGCGCAGCTACAGAGTGTGCTGGCGATACTTCCGGCAATTAAAAAGAGACTCATAAACTTTTTATATGTCATTTTTTCACGCCCATCCTATTTAGATTTCTATTTCTATTATTAAACATTCGCTAACTTTTGAAAACGGAATATATTGATGAAAGAATGTAAATTATTGACCAAAAAATCGCGCCGACAATGCACTGTCGGCGCGATTTTATATGCTATGCAGTTTTCGATATTTGCCCGGAGCTTCAGCCTTATAGCGGCGGAACATCCGGTTAAAGTAGCTGGAATCACTAAAGCCGCAGCTATATGCGATCTCCGTGATGGGATCTTCGGTGGAGCATAATAGCTCCGCGGCACATTCTACCCGGTAGTAATTCAAATAGTCAATAGGGGAGCGCCCGGTTATGCTGTGAAAGACCCTGCAAAAGTGTTCAGGGGTCATTTCTGCTGTGGAGGCAAGATCTTCCAAGGTGATGCGGCTGGCGTAATTCTTTCGGATGCGCTCTAAGGCCGCTTTCATTTGGGCTGTGCTGCGATCATTTCGTTTATTTCCGGGAGAGGATACTGTGTACGAATGCTGCAAAAGGATTTGACCGAACAACTGCCACATCAGACCAATCGTCACAAATTCATATCCCTCCGGCTCTTTTTCCATTGCCTCAAAGAGTCTGTCAATCAGTTGGCAGGTTACGGAGCCGGACGGTTGATACGGCTCGATTTGTGCGCCGCGTTCAAAAAGCGCATTGTATTTTGCCTGACATACGGAGCCGCTGCCGAGGAAGCGGTTCATATCAAAGACAACACACTCGTAAACGCAGTCGCTGGGGGTTCCGCCGTGAACGGCCCCGGCTGAAATGATGGCGGCATCCCCCTTGTGTAAAAGGTAAGAGCGTCCATCAATCAGCAGAGAAAACTCCCCGCTCAGAACCAGCATAAGTTCAAATTCCATGTGCCAGTGAAACGGCATTTCATAGCGCGGGTGCATTTTATCTACATAATAAAGCTCAATGGGAAAGTCAAAAGTGCCGCGCGTACTGCTTTCATGGGAGGCCAGAAACTTCATGGCGGGCATCTCCTAAAATATCAATATCGTCCAATATAATATCATTATACGCAAAGACGAGGGCAAATTGCAACAGTATAATACAAGTAAAGGACAAAATCCACTTTAGGAGGTACAAACTGTGCAAATCGAAGAAATCAAAGACCAAATCTGCGATGTCTGCCATAAAATGTGGCAGCTTGGCTGGGTCGCTGCCAATGATGGCAATGTCTCGGTGCGGTTGGAGGACGGAACTTTCCTTGCAACGCCTACGGGCATGAGCAAGAGCTTCATCACGCCGGACAAGCTGCTGCGTATTGATGCAAAGGGCAACGTGCTGGAGGGCGCAGAGGGCCTGCGCCCGTCCAGCGAAATCAAGATGCACCTGCGCTGCTACGAAAAGCGCGCCGATGTAAATGCTGTTGTCCATGCCCATCCGCCGGCAGCCACCGGCTTTGCCGTGGCACATCGCCCGATGGATATGTACAACATGATTGAGGATGTGGCAGCCATCGGCGCTGTGCCACTGACTCCGTATGGAACTCCCAGCACGACGGAGGTGCCGGACGCAATCGAGCCGTATCTCAACGACCACGATGTTATGCTGCTGGAAAACCACGGCGCGCTGACGGTGGGCAGCGATGTCATCACCGCCTATTACCGCATGGAGAGTCTGGAACTGTGGGCAAAAATCACGATCAACGCAATCATTCTCGGCGGCAGCTACGATATTGACCGCAAGAATATTGATAAGCTCATCAATCTCCGCTCCTACTACAAAATTACCGGCAAACACCCCGGCTATCGCAAATTTGAGCGACGCGAAAAAGGTGAGCCGACGGACAAATAAGGAGACCCCATATGCTGAAGAACATTCCGCCTATCCTTAGCCCGGAACTTCTGAAAGTCCTCTGCGAGATGGGACATGGCGACGAAATCATTCTCGCAGACGGAAATTTCCCGGCTGAAAGCATCGGCAAAGATGCCATTGTGATTCGTGCAGACGGGCACGGAACCGTAGAACTGCTGGAGGCCATCCTGCAATTTCTGCCGCTGGATCAGTATGTCGAAAAGCCTGTCGCACTGATGAAAGTGGTAGATGGCGATCCGTGCAAGCCGACTATCTGGGATAGCTATAAACAGAAGTTGAACGAGAGCGGCAATGACCCGGCTAAAATTGAAATGGTGGAGCGCTTTGCGTTTTATGAGCGCGCACATCATGCCTATGCGATTATCGCCACCGGGGAAAGCGCAATCTATGCCAACGTACTTTTGAAGAAGGGCGTGGTGCAATGAGTAACACAGCAACTGTGCTGGCCTTCGACTTTGGCGCTTCCAGTGGACGTGCGATTCGGGCCGTGTACGATGGCCAAAACCTCACCTACGAGGAAATCCATCGTTTTGAAAATGTCCCCATCGAAAAGGACGGTCACCTCTGCTGGGATGTGGAAACACTGCTGAAAGAAATTCACACGGCCATTCAAAAGGCAGGTACATTTGACAGCTTAGGATTTGATACATGGGGTGTAGATTTCGGCTTACTGGATACGGACGGTCATCTGCTGGCAAACCCTGTTCATTACCGCGATGCCCGAACGAATGGCAAACCGGAACAGGCCGCTGCCTGTATGCCCGCAGAAGAATTGTATGCCCATACCGGCAACCAAATCATGGCAATCAATACCTTGTTCCAGCTGCTGGCTCTGCGTGAGCAGGACCCGGAACTGCTGCAAAAGGCTGCGCAGATCCTTTTTATGCCGGATCTGTTCGCAGCTCTGTTGGGGGCCGAGCCGGTCTGTGAGCGCAGCATTGCTTCCACCAGTCAGATGCTTGACCCCCGCACAGGGCAGTGGAGCAGGGAAGTGCTGGCAGTCTACGGCTTGAATGAAAAACACTTCGCGCCCATTGTCGCCAGCGGCACAGTGACAGGTACACTTGCAAACGGTGCAAAAATCATTGCGGTGGCAGGGCATGATACGCAATGCGCCTCGGCTGCTATGCCGTGTGCCGAGGAGGATTCCGAACACACGGCATTTCTCTCCTGCGGCACATGGAGCCTGTTGGGAACGGAATTGGATGCCCCGATTCTGACGGCGGACAGCTGCCAAAGCGGGCTGTCCAATGAACTAGGTGCAAACGGGAAAATCAATTATCTGAAAAATATCATCGGTCTTTGGCTGATTCAGGAAAGCCGCCGTGAGTACAAGCGCCGTGGACAGGCATATTCTTTCGCGGAGCTGGAGCAACAGGCACTTGCCGCCGAACCGCTGCGCAGTTTTATTGACCCGGATGCCCCGGAATTTGTTGCCCCCGGCGACCTGCCGGGCAGAATACAGGAATTTTGCCGCAAAACCGGCCAGCCCGTCCCGGAAACGGTGGGAGCCGTAATGCGCTGCATTTATGAGAGCCTTGCTCTGAAATATCGCTATGCGATAGAGCAGCTCTCCGCTGTAACAGGTCGTGCATTTACGACCCTGCACGTTTTGGGCGGCGGCACAAAAGACCGTCTGCTTTGCCAGATGACGGCAGACTGCTGCGGCCTTACAGTAAAGGCAGGCCCGGTGGAAGCTACGGCACTCGGCAACATTATGATTCAGTTGAAAGCCTTGGGGGTGCTGGACTCCATCACACAAGGACGCCGGCTGATTGCGGAGACAGAGGTCATTAAAACATATACCCCAAGCACACAGAACTATGCGGAATGGAACGCCGCTTATGATCGTTTCAAAGCCCTATTATAATAAGGAAGGTGCAACTATGCTGTATCCTAAAATTGGTATTCGCCCTGTCATCGATGGACGCTGGGGCGGCGTCCGTGAAAGCCTGGAAAATCAGACGATGCGCATGGCAGAAAATGCCGCCAAGCTGATTTCGGAGAACCTCAAGTACCCCGATGGTACGCCGGTGCAGTGCGTGATCGGCTGTACGACGATTGGCGGCGGTGCCGAGGCTGCCCGCGTGGCAGAGCAGTTCTCTACCCAGAATGTTACGGCAACGCTGTCTGTGACCCCCTGCTGGTGCTATGGTACCGAGACGTTCGACATGGACCCCAACACCATCAAGGCAGTTTGGGGATTCAACGGCACCGAGCGCCCCGGCGCGGTGTATCTGGCTGCGGTTCTGGCAGCACACGCCCAGCGCGGTCTGCCTGCTTTCTCCATTTATGGCCATGACGTGCAGGAAGCCAACGATGATACGATTCCCGATGACGTGGCCGAGAAAATTCTGCGCTTTGCTCGTGGTGCTGTTGCCGCAGGCTGGATGAAGAACAAAGCCTATGTCAATATTGGCGCTGTGACGATGGGGATTGCCGGCAGCTTCTGCGATGCAGGCGTTCTGCAAAAGTATTTCGGCATCCGTGCTGAGTGGGTGGACGAGGTCGAGATCCTGCGCCGCATTTCCATCGGCATCTATGACCATGACGAATATGAAAAGGCGCTGGCATGGGTGCGCGAAAACTGCAAAGAGGGCTTTGATAAGAACCTCGGCAAAAATCTGCCGCCTGTCATCACGAAGTCGAAGATTGTTCCGGCGGACAAGGATTGGGAGTTTATCGTCAAGATGACCCTGATCATCCGTGACATTCTATACGGCAATCCGCGTCTGGACGAGATGGGCTGGCATGAAGAAGCGCTCGGTCGCAACGCTGTGGTCGGCGGCTTCCAGGGCCAGCGCCAGTGGACAGACTGGCTGCCGAACGCTGACTTCACCGAAGCCATCATGGCTTCCACCTTTGACTGGAACGGCCCGAAGGCCCCGACCCCGTTCGCTACCGAGAACGATACCTGCAACGGCATTGCCATGATGCTGGGCAGCCTTGTTTCCGGCTCTGCGCCGTGCTTCCATGACGTGCGCACCTACTGGAGCCCGGAAGCCTGCGAGCGTGTGACCGGGCAGAAGCCTGACGGCGTTGCCGCCAACGGCTTTATTCACCTCATCAATTCCGGCGCAACGGCCCTGGACGGTTCCGGTGCCTGCGTAGATGCCAAGGGCAATCATGTGATGAAACCGTTCTGGGAGATGACCGATGCGGACATCAAGGCGTGCCTGAACGCCACCGATTGGTGTCGTGCGGACTATGAGTACTTCCGCGGCGGTGGATATTCCAGCCATTTCCGCTGCAAGGCAGAGATGCCTGTTACGATGCTGCGCTTCAACATTGTGGAGGGCATTGGACCCGTCCTGCAAATTGCCGAGGGTTGGACGGCTGATCTGCCCGACGAGATCCACAACACTATCGACAAACGCACCGACCCGACCTGGCCGACCACATGGTTCTGCCCGCGCCTGACTGGACAGGGAGCGTTCACCGATGTGTACAGCGTTATGGCAAACTGGGGTGCCAACCATGGAGTGACCGTTTACGGCCATGTGGGTGCTGACCTCATTACGCTGGCCAGCATGCTGCGCATCCCTGTTACGATGCACAATGTCCCTGCCGAGAAGGTTTATCGCCCCCACGCATGGGCCAGCTTCGGCACACAGGATCAGCAGGCTGCGGATTATGCTGCGTGCAAGCAGTACGGGCCGCTGTATAGATAACAGCCTAAAAAGGTATAGCGTTATTTTTTGATAGTAAAAGGGGTTGCTTATTGTGGTGAATAAGCAACCCCTTTGTTGTGGCATGGCGGTTATATCGCTATATAGATAGTAAAAATTATATGTGTGGAAAGAAAAAATCTCCCCGAATGCTTATATAGCTGTTTTACTGCGTACTAGCAAGAATATATGATATAAATTTGAAACAATGAGAATATTCTATCTTTTATATTTTAATGTTTCGCCCAGTTGATTTCTTCAGTTCTGTAGGAATATGTGTGGTAATATACGCTGATAGCTGCACCTACGGCAACAGAGTTGTCTTTTTTGCTGCCAGGAATGATGGTGCAACGCGAACCAGAATAAGAGAGTGTGTTACTACTTTTCAAAATGTTCATACTGTTCCAAATCTCTGGCACGTAATCATAGAGTCTTCCAGTTAAAATCAGAACTTCTGGATTAAATAGATTAATAATGGTACCGACCATAAAACCGATATACTGAGTTAAGAGTTTGAAATGCCATTTTTTTTGAGAAAAAGTTCGTAGACCATTACGGTCTGTTACTTGTTTGAATGTTTCAAGATTTTCAGCTTCAAACACACGGGCTCGAATCAATGATTCTAAGCAAGTCTTTTGGCAGAATTGGCAACGACATCCGGAAAGAGAAATCTTGTCTGCTGGAATTCCGGCAGCTAAATTTGGGTCGGAACATTCGGTTTTCAGGCGCTGCAAAGAAAAATCGGGTGAAAGAATATGACCAATCTCTCCAAAAAATCCGTCGTTACCTCGTAGTAGTTGCCCCGCCATGCTACCACTTAGGCCAATGCCAGTGCCATGGTAGACACAGAGGATATTCTGCGAGGTAGCAAGAGCCTGGCGTATGGGATCTTCAGTAAGAAATAGGCATTCTTTTTCGTACAAAAAGCAGGCTTCGGCATTATGGCACAATTCTACTTTAATGTCTAAGTTCGCCAGCATTGTGCGGACATCAGCGCATAGTATATTATCCAGTCCTTTTTCGTTGAGGCAGGGAATATTAGGGCATGCACAGATTTTTCGTTGTTTGGTATCAATTGCGCCGGGAAAAGCAATGCCAATTCCAACAAGAGGTAGCCCGGTTTTTTGCGCAACCTGTAGAAACGCAAGTAAAATCTCGTTCAATGTTTCTGCTAGTGTTTCCAGATCCTGCGAAGAGTTTAGACAGAGATAATTCTCCGTCTCTGAGTTTTCCAATTCATTTTGTGTGTGTAGCAAATCGTGATCCAGCAAGGAACCTAATTCTAATGCTCGCAACTTTCTTCTTGGAACTGATTGAAAGGCAAAATCCACAAGACTTACCTTGATTTCTCGAGTGCCCACGGCAACGCCCAACATATAGCCAACGGTGGGATCAAGAAGCGATGTTTCTTTTGAAAGATAACCACTGTTTTTAAGTTCTTCACAAAGTTTGTTGACGGTTGGCCATGAGAAACCTGAAGCAGATGCAAGTTTTGTCTTATCGCTTGTTCGTTGCCGTCGAATCTCATCAAGTAAACGGTAGTTATTTTCTGATAGAAGGCCTTCGGTATTTGCTCTTTCTGCCATTTGGTGTCTCCTTGTATGAAAGTGGTAAGAATAATAGAAAAAGAGCGGCAAGGATACATCATGTCATGTATTTGCCGCCCATGCAATCAAGATTTCATGCAGAGTATTGCTAAAGAAAACAGCTTTTCAAGGATGCTTTCATAAGTCGAAAGTAGTCCGGGTTGAAACAGAACAACAATCAAAATGAAAAATAGAGAGATGATATAGATTGTTGCTCGGATATACATCTTCTTGCCATCTGTTGAACTCTTGCTCGTGTTCTTTGCTTCTGGCTGCTCTGTCATGGAAGTATGTATAGGATTCCCTACTACTGAAACAGAAGGCCGAACCTCTGCTGTGTCAGATTTCGTTTCCGAAGACAGACCCTGATTCTGACAAGGATCGGAATTGCCTTTTTTCTTTTTCGATTTGTTGGCCTTTTTGTTGGACTTCCCATGCTTTTTTGCCATAGCGGACTCCTTCCTTTAACTACACAATGAAGCGTACGAAAACAGGTGGTTCGCAGTCTCTGGTTTTCCAGTCTGGCGTGGTATGACCTTGCGATCAAGCCGTAGATATCCCAATTTCCGAAGTGAATCGGGATATTTGTTTTGACGGGTGAGGATGGCGGTGAAGTTCTTTTGATTGCTTATGAGTAAGACCTTTTTCCTTTATCCATATTATAACATATAGTCTCTACGTCGTCAACGGTTTTGATAAAAATAATCAACACATTTACAAAAAACAGTGAAATTTATACAGATACATTGGCTAAAGCCATTGCACGGATGTGCAACAACTTTTTAATCGTCGTGCTTCTAATGCCGCTTGCATGAATATCTAGCTTTTCGGTATGCCATAAAAAATGTAGGGCTGTTAGTCTCTGCGTTCAAATTATAAAAAAGTCTCTGAATTATTGATGCTTTTGCGAGGTAAGCGTATAATGTAAATACCAAGATAGGAGGCGATTATATGCTGGATGCAAATATGATAATTGCGAACAACATTCAGGCTGAACTGAAAAAAGAAAATAAGAAGCAAGTTGATCTGCCAGAAGAAGCTGAAGTCTCCAAGCAGACAATGAGCAAAATTATGAATGGTGCAAAAGCAATCAATGCGATTGAACTTCATAAAATTTCTGAATACCTCCGTGTGTCGATAGATTCTCTGATGAAGATGCCAAAAAAGCCGATGGACATGAATGTGATTCATGCGTTTATGGGGCGTGTTAAAACAGAGGAAGCAAGAAAGGGAATCCAACTTGCGGATGAACTGTCTGATATGATTCTGTTCCACACTAGGGTATGTGAGAATGGCAAAAAGATGGAGCAGCCCTGGGAGTATAAGTGATGAATAATGTTCTGGAAGATAGCCTTTTTGTAAGCCAGAACAAGAAATTTGATGAAATCCAATCTATTATCAAGGATAATATCTTTGCTGTTATACAGAACTATGCCAGAAAGAAATTGCGCGGGAGCGGATTTGCTGTCCAATCCATGATGATGAATATGGGCGTTGACTTTCTTAAAGCGGGATACGATTTTTGTGTGCGTAAATACGGCACTTCCACTCGAGGCCATCTTGATGCAATGAGTACACTCAGTAAAATGTATGAACACGCATACGATGAGTATAAATCATTATATCAGGTGATTTACTTAACAATAAGCCGCTCTCGGCTTTGTAATATTACTTAATTAGATGAGGTAGTCCTTAGTAGTTACTAAGCAGTTGTATCGGGGATGCGTTACACTGAAAATGACAATTAGCCCAACTTATAAGGCTTCTTTACTTACTTGATAAGTAAAGAGGACATTTGTGTTTGGAAATGAATAAATAATTCGGTAAGGAGATGTAATTTTTCGGTATGGTGGTAGATTCTCTCCATGCTGGTGGCTAGTTCATGCCGATTTTAATTAAAGAAGTCGGAAAAATCAAAGAGTCGTAATGTTGTTGAGGTGGTTTCACAAAAGAAAATCGCCCGTTTTGCGGTAAAAACCATTATGTAAAAAAATTTTTTACATAATGGTTGATTTCCCGAAGCAGATAGTATATAATAATATCAGAAGGGAGAGATGAAAAGTGCGTTTTGATGAACTTTTTGAAATGAGAAAACTGACAGGGACAAAATTAAAGGACTATATTCGCAGCAATGGATTCTCAAAGGTATCGTTCTGTAAGAAAACAGAAATTTCTCGCCCTACTTTAGATAAGATTTTGAATGGCGAGATAGATAGTAAAAGTACATTCGATAAGCATTTGAATAAAATTCTTACCAGTTTGAGCATTGACCTGGATACTTTGATGGGATTTTCACCGAGGGTGCAAAGTGTAGATGTTGTGTACTCACAGAATGCGCCGATAGATTATCAGATGAATGATAAGGCAAAGATGGAGTACGATCTGTTGCAGGATATTCTAAACCTTTGCAGTGTTTATTATTAAAGGCGGAAGGCTATGAGTGAGCGAATTACAGCAGCCAACTTAGATGAGGTTATCAAAAGGAACGAAGTTATTGAGGAACAGATGAAGCAGAGTGCTTCGCTTATCTGGTCAAAATATAATCCGATGCAGATAAATTCTCCGATACAGTTGGCATTACAGATTTTAAGACCGCATGGTTTGATACAGCTGCCGATTGATAATCGCTATTTAAGCGGAGCGATTTTTGTTCGGGATGGAAAACGGATCCCATTGATAAATACGGCACTTCCGAGAGCAAATCAGTATTTTACTGCATGGCATGAAATTTATCATCTATTGTTTGATGAAGTTTCTTTTGACCATTTAATTGAATCCGAAATCCTGATGGAAGAACGAAAAGCAGAATACTTTGCTGCGCTTATGCTTCTGGGAAACCTTATGCCGTACTTTGAGGTCTTAAAGGATATGGAGTTCCAAGCAAAAGCGTTTCAGTGCATGAACGCTTTCCAAGCTCCCTATAAGGCGGTGCTGATTTCTCTGTATGAAAGTGCAGTAAAGAATGGGAACACGGCTATTGCGGAAGAAGTTAAGGAAAACTTTGATGTGCAGGTTGAAGATATTGCACAGAGATTCCGCGATTTGGGATTGGATGATTCCCTTGTACGGCCTTCGTATGTAGTAAATGTAAGTCCGCTGCAAGAGAAAATCAATAAGACGATTCGCAATGAGCCGGAAGTGGAATACCATAAAGACAATGAAGCATTTCTGAAAACGGTTCTAAGTGAATTTAAAATGCTGACGGGAGAGGCCGATGCTTAATATACCAGAGTATAAAGAATATGCTGGGGAAACCAAAATAGCACTTATGGATAACTCATCACTGGCATTTATGCACGAGCTGAGCCAGAGAAGTTATCCATCTGATAGAATCCTCGGAGTATACGATTTGATTCTTATCCCGAAGTGGGTAATGGAAGAAATTGAGGATTCTACATACAGAAGCACCTATGTTGAACAGCTTCAAGCACAAGGGTATCCTATTCGTTGGATTGATGAAACAAAGTATGGTACTTTTGTCAACGATGAAGATGTGAACCTGTACTACATCGTTGAAGCTGCGGTGTCGCGTGTGTCAGAGTTGATGCGCTTTCTTCGTAGGAAAGTAAAAACCGAAGACCTGATTGACTTGCCTTCCGCAGAAGAATGGATGAACCGGCTGTACGATGAATGGCCGATCCATGGAAGAACGCTGTCAACGGGTCGCGTTCTAAAAAAGAACGCAGGAGAAATCTCATTGACGATTCTTGCTGAAGTATTCGCGTGGTATCACGATGAAGTGGACAGTCTGACAATCTATACGCAGGATACGGATGCGCATGAGTTCCAAACGAATGCAGAACGGATGCTGACGGGAAAATCTGAATTTACTCCTGCGCTTGATTCTCCGATTTCGGTGGCCTTTAAGTCAAACGACTTTATTTTGTGCCAGATGTATCGTGAGGGAGCCTTAACTTTGGATGAGGTGCGGCAGCTTCGCCGCGATGATAGAAAATTGACTTATACACGTCAGCAAGCTGATAAGTCAATCATTTGCCGTAAAGAAGTCGTAACGAAAGATCAGTTCATTGATTTGATTCAAGACGCGACAGTTCAAATCCTGTTTTGACAAGAATATTATGGCATAAGATCAGCCCCGATTCTTCTAATGGAAGATCGGGGCTGATTTTTCACGTTATTTTATAAGGAATGTGCAGGACGATGGGCTACTTACAGTGATTTTTGACTTTGCATATCCGATTAGTTGATATCGATTCATGATGATTTTGAAAACCGAGGAAAGAACAATAAAGGATAACTACTTATTATCTTTGCTTAGTGGAGAAATCTATATGAACAATCTTGAATTTCAAAACTCATTGGATAGAATCAAAGGGCTTACTGTTGCTATTGTGTACATCTTTGAGGGGGAGCAGGCGGCTGGGTTTGCACATTACCATATATGGAAAGGAGATACTATTTCCAAATGGCTTAATGCCATTGCAAATGTCGGATGCCGACCTTTTATTTTAGATGTAAGAACATTTGTGGAGAAAGCTTTCTCCAACACACTTCCACACATTGATTTTGTTATCAATTTAAACTGCGGAAGCACAGATTTGGATCCGATGGCCATTGTCCCCTCAACATGTGCTTTTTTGGGAATACCATGTATCCCATGCGGGAGTTTTTCTATTTTAGCTGGGGAAAATAAGTATCACTCAAATTTGCTTGCAAAAGAATGCGGATTGCTTGTTTCCCCGACATGCGAAGCAAGTGATCCAAATGGCATTTTCCGCCCTTTAAATTGGGGAAGTAGCTTGGGCGTTGTTAGAGGAAAATGTCCTACCGCCCAAAAAGGAATATATCAAAAATTCATAAAGGGATTCGATATAACAACACCAGCTATATTTAATCCACTTACAGAAAATTTCGATTTTCTTCCTACTATAGTTTATGTACCTAAGAATCAGGATATAAACTGGTTCTTTGGGGAAACCGCTAAAGAAGAAAAAATCGGATATCAACGAGAGCTTGTTTACGATCTGTGCGATTCTCTGAAAGAAAAATATATAGAACTAATTCGCATTATAGGGGTAAAAACCTTTTGCCGAATAGATGCACGTATTATGGTAAGCAACTACAATGATATTGACGCAGTTCTTTCGAGTCCAATATCAGACAGAAATCTGTATTTTGTTGAAATAAATGTCATGCCGACAATTAATACAAACAATAGTTTTGGATTTTCCTATGCAGGTTTCAGAGATAGTCCTTCACAGGCGAAACTTTTGCGCCTTCTGGATAGCAATTATCCCAAAATGGATGTTCATACGTTTGTTTTGGCAACAACACTCCTTGCATACTACATATAATCATATCCAAGTACTAAAAAACACAGGATTAAATCCCGTATCTTCAATGAATCGCTTTTGCATTCCTGTTACAGATGTTAGCGTTGATGAAATTGTTACCTTTTTAAGAATGTCGCATTCTTTCATACGACTTATTTGCAGAAATAGCTGCCCGGTTCCAAATTTGTTTGAATCAAAAGCTTGTTGCACTAAGTTATAGACTCTGTATCTTTCGAGCAAAAACTTGCCGAAATCCGGGGATTGTCTGTATGCAACTACGATGGTATTCATGACATACCGAGCAGATAGGAACGGAAGGTTGAGCCGCGTCATTCCATCGCGGATTAAGTTGAGGATTCGATAGAAGTCTTCTTCTGGAATCTTTATATAATTATAGGAATATGCTATCAATCGGTTTGTAAGAAGAGCAAGGCGTTGTACTACTCTCTCTTCAGAACGCGCATAGTCTAATCCGGCATCAAATGACGTGATAGCATCTTCCGGAAATCCGCACATAAGCTGAGCGACCCCCACATTATTATATATGTGGGACATACCGACTAATCCTGGAACATCGTATGTAGCCTGTTGTTTTAATTCTCGAAAAGCACGAATAGATACATTATCTGTTTCGAACTGCCTTACCAGTATATTGTTTTGACAGTATATAGCTTGATCCATCATCTGATTCTTTTCAAGAGTATGTTTTGCTTGTTTTAAAAGATCAATTTCTTCGTCATGCTTTATATTTGGAATAAAATGCGCATATCGGTATACTTGCGCGAGAAGCAATGGATTTCCAACATCTCTTGCATAATCTAATGCATCAAGTATGGAAGTGCCACCATTGTCATGACAAAAAATCTGGTTGAGCAATGCTGTTACTAAAAAGGTTTCACAGAGTTTTCGCTCGTCTTCATTTTTATACGGATATATCCGCAGAGATTGAATCATATCCGTAATATCATCTCTTACGATTTTCTTCTCATCGCATACTAAGCTTGCACGCTCTTTCATCAGAGATGGCGCAAAGCGATGTACAATAGATTGTTTCTGCCAGACTTCATTCAATAAAATATCCCTTTTTGTATTTGAACAGGTATTAAAGCATTGCCGCGAATAGGAATCTATGAAATCATCAACGTTCTCTGCGCCACTATTAACTACACGATATATCGTACTTTCTCCACTATTCCGTATCAGTTTTAAGCAAGTCCCATCGGGGCATTCAGACAATATCTTCTTTGCACGCTCAAAATCGTTGTCCCGAAGTATGACTATTATTGTTGGGCGTAGAATGCTTTCTTTATGTAAGTTAACTAGTTGAGTCAAGTAACGTGAAAATACATTTCCTTCCTCAATAATGATAGGATCGATGACATCAGGTCCTGCAGCTTGATGCGACTCAACTGAAAAAAGTTTACTAAGGGCACAAATAACATCTGCAATATTAAGAGCTGTAACTTGTCCGCCAAAGCACGTTCCGATTACTGTGCCAATAGATGGAACGTGACGACTAATCCAAAAGATAATGTGGCGTAGAAGCCTTCGAATTTTTATATTAGAGTCAATCAGATTTGGCTTTCCTTTGAATGACTTAAAGTAATCGAGACCTCGACCTGTCGCAAATCGCTGTTCTACGACATATACAATAAAAGCTTCTTCATTTTCCCGAAAAAAGTCCAGTATGTTTTCCATCTGTTCACCGCATAATAAGTAGTTATCCTTTATTGTTTAACAGTAGTAAAATGTAGGAACAACACATCCCTACGTAAAAGTATGTGTGATGGTGATTTGAAAAATAAGTAGTAATACAAAAGCTACCACAAAGAGTGGGGGAGTGTAAGCTAAAGAGACATGGACAAAGAACGAACTGAGAAAAACGGATACTTATTTATAACTCTATTATACACTTGATTGCAATAAAATCTCAATAGGGAAATTAAAATTCGATTTTCAGGGTATTTCTCGGATGCATAGTTGTCAATATACGTTTTTGCTGCTCAAAGCTGGCATGAACATATCGTTCGGTTGTTTTGACAGAACTATGACCTAAGATTTCTTTTACTTCGTAAATATTTCCGCACTGTTCCCAAAGGTAAGTGGCGAACGAGTGCCGGAACATGTGAGGAGTATAATGGGCTGCATCCGTGGGGGTATAACGGCAAATAATTCGCCGGACGGATTGTTCTGATAGGCGATGCTTATCTCGATTCAAAAAGAAATAAGGATCGGGAGAGTCAATTGTGGCGCGCAGAGCGGAGTATGAAGCCAATGCACTTATTACTGGAGGCGAGGAAATATAAATGCAGCGCTCTTTACTGCCCTTGCCTTTGATTAGGACGACTTGATTCTGCAAATTCAAATTTTCACAAGTAATAGAACAAAGTTCTGAAACCCGTACACCGGTGGCAAACAGCAATTCCAAGACGGCAACATCCCTCATTGAGACGAAGTAATGATTATTCGATTGTGACTCGCGCAAGTCAGAATATGCCGCAGAGAAAATACGACTAAGGGTATAATTATCAATAGTACGAGGTAAAAGTCGTTCTTGTCGCAAATGAACTTGCAGCTTTTCAAAGGGACTGTGCTCAAGATATTCCTTATATATAAGGTATTGGTAAAACGATTTTATGGCAGCTATTTTTCGCTTCACAGTAGATGTTTTATACGTCTTTGCCAAATGCTCAATGTACAACTCTATGTGTGTGCTTGATACGCAGGCATCATAGGGAAAAACCCAAGAAAAGAACTGCATCAAATCAATACGATATGCTTTCAAGGTCTTATTGTTTAGATTTTTTTGATATTTGCAGTAACAGATGTAAGACTCAAGGTGACTTCTTTCAAGCATTATAAATTCCTCATTTCTATATTGATGTGAAATAATTATACAATATTATATAGATAAGCGGAAAATATAAGGCGGTGAAAATAGTGAGATTATATTTGGTGTAATTGGTCTTTTGTGTTTTTATTTGACAAGCTATAAAATCAAAAGGAAAACACTACACAAAAGAGAAAAATTGAATTCAAGGAAATAGCAATTATAATGTATACTAAAACCCATCAATTGTACGTTCGACTAGCATGGGAACAAAAATGGACATCACAACCAACCATACGGCCGCAATAGCTTGAATAAGATTGTCGGGCAACCCAATAAGGATGTCAGGGAACCATACAAATGCAGGGGCAACAAGACACCGTATAAGGTAACCGATGAATTCTCCGATACTGAATACACCTAAATAATCAATTGGTTTATAAGGGTCTCGCTTACGCCGTGTGTAGCCATCGACATACATACGTTGTTCAATATACCAGCCGATTCCAAAAATCGTTACGGCTGCCAGATACAGCTTATCCATCATTCGTCCTCATCATTAATTCGGATGGAATCAAATCGAATCCATATAATAGTCGTACATTCTTGCCGGCTCTCTGACGTGGTAACTGTAGCGGAGCTGTAATGTTAGAGCGGCATCGATTTCACTTGTTAATACAGCTTCCCCAAAATCACATAACGACCAAAGCGCGCACTCGGCAACGCCTTCGATAAGACCACCTGTTACAAAACCGAGCAACAAGGCACCAGCCATTGCAAAAGAACTCTGAAGTGCTGCTGCTTTAATGTCGGAATCAATACCACGAAGAATATCTTCGTCCTCAAAAAAATCAGTGTATAAATCGCTTAAGCGTGTCTCTGGAGACTCGGCAGTTTTTTTGAAGATTTCTTGTGTAACAGTATAAATTCCACCCCAACTATCAAAGGCATCATAGGAGGAATAACTTGCGGCGACGCCAAATAGGGTGTCGTTTACTTTATCCGATGTTTTTCGCAATTTGTCAATGTCGTTGACATCACCATTTAAGCTGCAGATACAACAAAATTGTGCATAACAAGCTCCCTTACAAATAAATAGATGAACTGCGTGAAATGAATCACACAAAATACATTTGCATATCTTGATTCCCTGTTTGGCTCAAACAGAAAGCGCATACCCCCGTCCCATTACGGTTTTCAAATCATCCGGGCCTAAATCCAGTTTCTTCCGCAGCTTTGCGATATGCACATCGACCGTCCGTGTCTGAATCGGCACGGTGATATTCCATGCAGATGCCAGCAGAAAGTTTCGGGAGCAGATGCACCCGGAGTGGTCGAGCAGCGTAATGAATAGTTGATATTCTGTGGTCGTCAGGTGAATGCGGCAACCTTGCCTTTGAACGGAAAAATCACTTTCATCGATGGACAGATTTTTATAGTACTTCATCTGGAACACCTATCATGTCATAGTCATCAATAAGGGCCTGACCAATCGCCCATGCGAGGAAGAATGCGGCACATACCAGAAAAATCGGAATCCACATTGCATTATAGCTTTCGCCGTCAGCGGTATACCCTTGGTTTTGCCAAAGAGCCGCAGCATGGAATAGTGGATAAAATCCCAGCCACTCAATCCCGTTTTTCATCCCAGAGAGGCTAAGCAACGCAGGCAGACAATACGAAACAGCGCTGATAAACAATGCAGGCAGCAGATTTCCCAATTTCTGTCCTAACCATAGAGTAATTCGGCTCATGCACAGGCAGGCGGCAAAGCGACAAATCAGCCAAAAGAGCAGCAAATCCGATAAAGTTATAAACTTCGGAACAGCCTGCAAGTCGGAGATACTCATCGCAGGTCCCAGCAAAGAGGGAAGGCCATAGTCGCGCAGAACCTGCCATAGATGAGGCAAAACCGTCCCGAAAGCTATTACTGCCGCAACCGCAGTGCTTTGCCGCAGCTTTGCTTTCACAGTGTATTTCCGGCCCAAAGGGGTGGATGCCAGAATTTCATCCATGCCGCCCTTGCGCTCCATTGCAAATAGACCGCTGAAGCATAGGGCGCACAACAATCCTGCTAAAAGTGTATCTTGCACATTACTTGTGCCGGTAAAGCCGAACAGCTTCTTGTAACCGGTCTCATAAACAAGCCACGCACCGGGATTCTCCTTGAGGTAGTAACTAATATTGGATTGAAGAACACGCTGATAGGCAGAATATTTTTGTTGCAAGGAATTGTAGGCCAGTAGTGCGTCGCTGCTCAATTCGCCACGGTTGACGCGTTTCTGTGCTTCCAACATGGGAGCAAACTCATTACGCTGATCTTTCAGCCAGTCGCGGCTTTCTTCGCTCCACGGCCCGGAAATATGCTTCATATAATAGGCGTAGTAGATTTCGTCCGCGTCTATGTAGCTTTCTGCCGTTACGCCTTGATAGATGCCGAATGCCAGAAATGCAGCCAAGAATACTGCTGCACCATTCATCAGTAACAGCTTTCTGCCTTCTTCACGAGTGACAGAGGTCGCGTGTGTTTTATGTCGGAAATGAAGTGCCAGACTACGTTTGGCTGCCGGCAGCAGCTGTGCCTTTGTAAAAACAGTGCAGAATGCCACGGATAAGACACTGCCTAAAGCAGCAGCAGTTACCCACTCTACCATTGGGAGACTGATGGGGCTGCCGAACCAGAACAGATTTCGATAATTCCCCAGCAACTCATTGGTCTGCAGCAGGCTTACCATATTGGCATACTTTATGACATTCAAATGGCTCGTAGCAGGAATCGCAGCACGGATGCCATACATCGCCAAAGGCAGTGTCAATGCGCCGATCCAGCCGGTCGCAGCGCGTTTGGCAATAAGGGCGGCCAGCATGACCCACAGCCCCATCACAAACGCACCGGCCCACTTTGCGAGTAAAAACCGAAGTAGGTATTGCCCAACTGTAATCTGCATGGTGCAGCGCATCAATGCGGGAACACTTTGAATCGTGCGGCTCATGGGGCCAAGGCTGAACAATGCCGAACAGTATGCAAGATTGACCCCATACAGCACCATCAGAACGACCAATAAGCTGGCAGCAAATGCCGCCAGCTTTGCAATGGCCGTTTTCAGCCGCCCACCGGGAAGACTGCGAATTAAACTCAACAAGCCGCTGTCGCGCTCTTGGCGTACAAGAATCAGCGCAAGCAGCAGCATAGCCGCCAACAGGATAAGATCCGTGAATGCATAGCTGATGGCCGTGTACAAGCCCTTTTGCGGGTAATACTCTATAGGCGTATCTGTCAGCCCGGCATAAACCTGCGCGGTCAGTTCTATGTTTTTTAAATCGTACCCGGTACGGTCATTTTGAAAAATTGAGATGCCGGACAGTTGGGCGGCTTTGGTTTGAACACCATCCAAGAAGTCGTTGTAAGCAGCCACGGTGTCATACTCGCTTTGCAGCTGGCTGAACAGGCGGTACTCTGTGTTCAAGTTATCCGTAAACAGAGTATAGGTCTTATCCGTGTACTCTTGTTCATAGGCATCGAACATGGCGGCATTGTCCTGCCGATACTGGGAAAGGCCATAGCCACCGTATGCCATTTCACGGTAATACTGTCCGATTTTTACAAGGCTTTCTATCTCGGTGTATTTGTCATGCAGATAGCTGCCTTTTTCCTCCATGGTCTTGCCTGTCAGTTCTGCGCCTACAACCCGGTACGCAGAGGCGGGCGGCTGTTTGGCGGTGGGGCGGGTGCCCATCCACAGCAGCAAGAGATTGGCGGATGCCAGTATCGCCAACAGGACAGGAAACACCCTGCCGCCCCAAATTTTGCGGAGTTCAGCAAAAAACAGGCTCATTTGCCGTCCCCCTCACCGAACACATTCAGGTAGACATCCTCAAGACCTTGGCCGGGTGCGTATTTTTCAATCAACTCCGGCACGGGCGCGGCATCCACGATCTTGCCGGCGCGCAAAAGAATAACCTTGGTTGCCACCGTTTCCACGTCCGAAACAACGTGCGTTGCCACAAGAATAATGCGGTCTTTCGCCATATCTGCCAGCAATTCACGCAGACGGACGCGCTCCTTTGGGTCAAGACCTGCCGTTGGTTCGTCTAAAATTAACAGCTTCGGATCTCCAAGCAGGGCGGATGCCAACAGCAGGCGTTGCTTCATGCCGCCGGAATAAGCAGAAAGACGCTTGTCCAACTCGGCGGTCAAATTTACGGCGGCTGCTACGCGATCTACCTCGGCTGCAACAGCTTTTCGAGGAATTTCTTTCAGGGCAGCCATGTAGGCAAGGAACCGGCGGCCGGTGTAGCTATCATACAGTCCTTGCTGCTGCGGCATATAACCAAGAATGCGGCGGAAGGCGATACCCATTGCAGGCTTGCCGCACCAGAGGACCTCGCCAGAGTCAGGAGCAAGTGTGCCTGTGATAATGTGAATCAAAGTAGACTTTCCCGCCCCATTTGGCCCAAGCAATCCGTAAAGCCCCGGCGTTAGTGTAATTGATACCCCTGACAAGGCTTTTTTCACTTGTGGCTGTGCATTTTTCTTAAATGTAAACAGGGAAATTTGCGAAATATATGTCTTGTGAATTGAATCAAGTGTAAATGTACGGCTCATAATTACAATCCCAATTTACCCATGAAGTTTTAACAATAGGTAGAATTATTCGAATGCGTCTTTAACCATTAAGTAACCGTTTTGATTTGAATTTATATAATCCTGCTTTGTAATGAAGGCGTATATGTTAGCAACATAATCGAAGTTTGAAACTGTACCGTCTTCAGAGACAGAGGTAGGAGTATACGTTTTATAATCTGTGGCAACATAACAAGTGTCACCAATGGTTGTCAACACATATACCGGACGATTATTGTATGGGGTTTGCAATGTAAATTCTGTACAATTACGTGTGTCAAAATCCAGAATATAAGAACACATATCATACGAGCCATCGGTCGGTATATCTGCTGCCAGCGTTTGTGCTTCGGTAATCATTAAATTCCCATCAAATAGATACCGCATACTTGGGGCGCCGAAGCCTTCTTTTACTGTAAAAGAAGCACTTGCTTGCTCTTTATCAGATAAACGGATTCTTTGGACAGAGTTCGCCTGCTCGTCGAGGACAAAGAGGTATCCGTCTTGAATCATCGAATTCCCGCTCGAGCTACTGTCAACAAAAAACGGATCGGACATTGTTTTGCTTTGCGGATCATACATGCAATAACTGATTCCGTCGGAAGAAAGATGATTAAAGCACAGTTCATTGTTTACACCATCGCACAAAGAATAGTGGTCGCTATCGGATCCCAAGTCCATCACTTTTTCAGAAGTTCCATTCTCGAAGCTCACATACCACAGCTGATATGTGACGTTCCCGCTATCATCAATCTCGTAAAGATCAAAATAGAGATCATTTCCAGAGGTACAAAAGCCGCCTTGCATATATTGATTGGATGCGAGTTCAAATACGGTTCGACGATTGGAACCATCCATATTCATCAGCATCCCATGCGGGTTACTGGAGTCGGTGGTTTCAGTAAAGACGACCAAAAGCTGATCGCCAACACGCAAAAGCATGGGCGGAAACATCGCTGAAGGTGTAGCTATGTAACTGGGGCAGCTTTCATCTGCATGTGTACAATTGGGGTTCGCACATAGAAAAATGCGTTCCTTTGTATTGGCATCAGTATAAAATATGTTTGCAGAGTCCGGAAACACTGTTTGCAGTTCATAGATTCCGGAGTCAGTGGTAACATATAAACCGTCTCCTGCGGATGTGAAAACATTGTTGGAAGCAGGAACTTCTGTAGAGTCAGTAGCGGGGTCCACTGTGGCAGTGGCGGCTGACGAGGATGCGATTTCAGTGTTGGCCGCGTTGCATCCACTAAGACAGACGATGGCCAAACCTAAAGACAACAACTTATAAGTAAATTTCATGTTTCCTTAAAACCTTTCTTTACAAAAGTTGAAAAATGCAAATAAACCAACGCAAGTGCAACACTGTGCTTTGAGACGATGTCTTTGACAGGTCATTAGTGTTTCACTTGCGCTGGTCTAATAGCAATCAAATCCCAAAAGCACAAATATAAATTGAAATCCTACTTGTATATGTGTCAAAGAAACTTAAAACCGTCGATTGTGATTCCATAAAACAGCAAGAGCAAAGGCTACCGCACATACACATACTCGCGGCAGCCTTTGCTTGGCACTACTCTATAAGCATATAATTTTCATTGTTTGAGAAGAAATCATTTTTAGGAATCAATGCATAGGTGATCTGTATAGTATCAGAAGTATCTAAAGTCCCATCAGCGGAATAAAGATCGAATTTAGAATTTTTGTCACCGGTGCAGAGAATAAAGTAATCTTCCCATTCGCCAATGATGTCTGGTGTGCCAGTTGCATAATCGCCGTGCTTTTCCAAGGTATAAGGTCTAAATTCTTCTGCTGTCTTATCATAAAGGAATTCATGCATTGATTGATTGTCATATGCAACCAAGATATAGCAATCAGGTGCAGGAATCCTCATGAACGCAGAATTGATTTCGCTCAAGCCTAAGTCAAATGCCGTTACAGCAATAAGGACTTCTTCATCTTTGGTTAAATCTTTTATGCAGAGATTTGCGGTGCCATTTTTTGTAACAGAAGTGCTGAGGAGCCCATTTGGATAAAGCTGTGCTAAAACATCATGGTTGTTACTCACATAAAGAGGTGTCTCTGACAGTTCATCGCTTATGTCCCCATGAGGAGTAATTCGGTAATATTTATACTCCTCGGTTTCTCCGATAATCGGATAACGTACAACAACAAGTTGCCTATCTACCGCGCCAACGAGTGAATACTGTGCAGAATCCTCTGCATTGAAATTGAAAATTTCTGTAAGACCTCCACCATCAGCCGAAGCTTGGATTAGGCTTGTTCGAGAGTTTCCGGATTCGGAGTCGACAATTTCTGCAAAGAAGTAAAAATAGGAACTGTCTTTACAGATGTATGGGCTGCTGATACGCCAAGATGACGGAAGCTGAACTATCTGCTTATGATTTAGCCCATCTTCAGACACCACAGCAATATGGGGAGGCGTATCTTCGACTTGATCTGCTTGCACGAAATACAATTCGTTGTTCAATGACATGATTCCGGGGTGTGCATATCCCATTTGAATAGGAATATAAGAAGTGCAGGCCTCAGTGTTGTGTTCACAACTCGGGTTGGCACACAAGAAAACTTTGCGTTGCGTTGCCAAATCCCCATACATCAAGCTTACGAAATCTGAACCGTGTTGTTCAATTAAATATAATCCGTGGTCTGTCAAAGCTACTGTCCCATAGGTCGCGGCTGTTATAGGGCCGTAATCAGTAACGTCAGTAGGAACCTTGATTAAGTTATCGTCAGACTCAGTGTGCGTTGAAGTAACTTCGATGGATACACAACCTGAAAGTAAACTACTTATAATAAGAAAAAATAACGAAAGACATAAGAACTTTTTCCTTAAATGGTATAACACGTTTTGAACCTCATGCATCCACGTCATGCCCGGGCATATAACCCCATAACCAATCTACGCAGCCGCGGCCAAAGTAGACGTTGGCAAATTCAGAATCGGATTCCCATCCTAAATATTGACCGGCATGACTTCCAGTAAGCAGGTAAACACTACCTTCTGCACTGGGATTTGAAAGAACCGAATCATAAGCCCCTTCTGGGTATGGATACATAAAAGCTCTCGCACTTGTAGAGTGACGATTAATTGCATACTGAGTATTTCCCCTAAACGCAAGGTAAACACCAGAACGGCCATCGAATGTTACCCCAATTTTGTGGACAATTTGATCTGAGCTAATTTTTTCTCCATGAGCACTAGGATTATAAAGTGTTATATAACGCCCGGCTACTGAAGATGAATTGCCATGCAAGTTCATATAATTCGAGGAACTACTGCCAGAAGGATCCGGAGAAACTGTATACGATGGGGCAGCAAATGCGGGTACCGCCATAGCCACCATCATAGCGAGAGCAAGCAGGAACATGGGGATGCGTTTCTTCATCGTTGACATTTGATAAGCCTCCAATCTAATGGATTTAATAGGGTTGATGTTCGGACAATATTTCAGCATCTGCGCGCCGATGCCTAATACCGAGGAGGAAACTGTTGTAAGTTATGCGTTATCTTGACATCAAAATAGCACAGTTTTCTACAAAAGTCAACTAAACCTGCGTATACGCAAAAAAATGTGCATGAATGCAAAAATCCTCTGTGCGAGTTGTTCTGCACAGAGGATTAAAAAGCAATATTGATTATGAGAGAATTGATGTGTTTACAGGTGATTCAGATATATCCGGCCAGTCGGCGCTAAAAATAAAGCGCCCATCATCATAAGTGAAGAGGTACTCGGCGTGGTACTTTTCTAAAATGTCTTTGACGTTCCCAATGCCGAAGCCATGAAGCAAGGGATCTTGCTTGGTTGTAGGAATATGACCGTCATTGATCTGAACGATATTACTGGGATTGATAATTAAAATAGAAAGCATATTCTCGCTGTAAAGGATCTGAATACTGACCCAGCGGTTTGGGTCGGACAAGCCTGCACAAGCTTCCATGGCATTATCAATCAAATTGCCCAGCACAATAGTCACATCTACACGAGGAAGCCTCAGCGCGGAAAGATCATTGACACGAAACCGCATATCAATGCCTTGCTTCTTCCCAATATATCCCTTTTGGTTTAGAACCGCATCAATAGCAGCATTATGGCTGTTGACAAGCAAAATTCGCTCACTTTGACGTACATTCAACTCGGAAAGGAATTCCTTGGCATCGTCAACGCGTTCACTTTCCAACAATTCAGATAAAGTCGAAAGGTTGGCTCGGAAGTCGTGCGTCATTTTTCTTTGCCCTACATACGCCTGACTCAAAGCCTGAATGTTTTCGTCCTGAACGTGGGCGCGTTCGTTGGCAGCAATCAGCTTCTCGCGATTTTCCGCGTTTTCTTCAAGGTAGTCTAACAAAATTAAAGCGGCAATATCAACAAGATTGAGAATCAGCAAACAAATCTGCCATACACGTTGTTCTTCCGAATAGGTATATACCTGCCTGAGTACAAGCAGTGTGCAAACAGGGAAAGCAGCGGATAAGGGGACCCAAGCCCTTGGTTGTGTTCTTGCATGTAGCGGTTTGTGGTACTTATTTATCAGAAATGCAAATGCTAAGATAAACGAACAACGGAGAAAAAAGAATATAGAATAGAGCGGAACATTCCATATATATTCTTCGTAGGTAAACCCACTAATACGCATACAGAGTTCATCAAACCAGTGACTATAAGAAAATAAAACAGAATATACCGTTACAACGATAAACAACCGCCGATCCCAGCGGCTTTGGTACAAAAAAACACAAAACAGATATATTAAGGCGACTTCTTGCAGCATTTTAAGTGTATATCCGAATTTTGTGCCAACAGATACAGATAAGAATGTAGCAATGACACACCACAAAAGAATACAAAGCCATCGCTTTTTTCTGCTTTCATTGCGAGGGAAAAAAGCGTCAAATACAAGGACTTCGACTGCCAGCGCAACCACATTGCCTATAAAGCTGAGAATATTTCCCCAAATTACTACCATAGTTGCTGCGCCTGCCATCTTACAAATTTTTGCTTATTGTCGCGATAACTACGAGCCCCCACAGGAAGCGCTTGACCGATTGTCAGAACTGCACTTGTGCTTTGAAAAGACTGTAAATACGCCATATTTACAAGATAACTTTTGTGGATACGCAAAAATCCATGAGGAACAAGCAAATCCTCAAGCTGCGTTATAGTTAATCGGGTAATTAGCTGCTCACGGCATCCGCCTACCAAATGGAGATACTGTTCACGTCCCTGACTTTCTATCCATGCAAGAGATTGGACTGGGATAGGCACACTCTCACCCTCACAGAGAATCTCTACTTTCCGTTGACGGGTGCGGCACATTGCCAGTGCATCTTCAAAATAGGTGGGTAGCTTCTTTTCCAACTCGGATTTGGCAAGGTATCGAAAAGCATCCACTTCATAGCCCTCAGGGGCATATTCACTGAAGTTTGTTACGAAAATCAATACGGCTTCCGGATTCATCTTGCGCATCTTTCTGGCAAGGTCAATTCCGCTTTCTTTACCGAGGTCAATATCGAGAAATAGAATGTCATATTGTGCGATAGTGTTAGCACTCATTTCAGCAATATCAGTTAAGCAGCTCAATTTCATGGATTTGCTGGAATAGGCCGGCAATGATAGGATCCTTTTGAACATTGACTGTGCGAATGTTGGATCATCGTCACAAATAAGAATCTTGACCATACTCTCTCCTATATAGGCTCGACTGCCAATCTTTTGTTTGGGGTATGTTTTCAAAATAACGAATCCTCCGGGTTTTGTCAATAGATTTCTTTTTATATACCACGTTTGTGGAATTTAATCAAGCGGATGCCATAATTAAAACGGCGCCGAATTGTAAAATATTTATATTGTGCAAGGAGGGTAAAACGCTTATGTTGTATGATTTTGGGCCACGCCTGTTAAAACTGCGAAAAGACAAAAATCTTACGCAGCAGATGGTGGTTGAACGTGCAAAAGGGTTTGATCCGAACCTGCGACTTTCAGATTCAGTGCTGGGGAAATACGAAAGTGATCTTGCCGTTCCGCGACTGACGGAGGCAGCTGCACTGGCAGACGTTCTAAATGTTTCGTTGGATTATTTGACAAGCGGTGAGAAATGTAATGTCCTATCGCTTAAGGAATTAAGCCCAGAGCAGGTGCAATTGCTTATGGACTTGACAGCGCACATTCGAACCAAGAAAAGAAGATCTCAAGGACACAAAAATGTTCCGAAACCAACAACCGAGGAAACGGAATTGATAACTCGGCTCATTGCTGAGATTTTGTACTGAGTGCTTCTCCATCTTTCAAATTTTGCGTTTATGTCATATTTTTTGCGTTTGTGACATTTTTGTGGCGGTAATCGTTTTCTGCTGATAAAATGAACAGCGTAAGGAGTTGACGTAAATGGAAGCATTGGCGGCAAGGATAGCGGCTTTTTGTTTACAAAAGCACTATATCGAACCAGATCAGATTGCTTGGCTGCAATATGGTTTGATGCGCCGCCTAATGGGAATGGTTACATTTCTTCTTCTGCTTCCAGTGGGTGCATTTTTTGACGGATGGAGGAGCACTTTCCTTTTTCTGCTGGTCTTCCGCTTCATTCGTATACGGACAGGTGGATACCATGCTAAAACGCCGACGGGATGCCTTTTAGGTTCAACATTTACAATGATCGTGTCACTAGAGTTTGCAAAGAGATTGCATCCGGTATCAAATTTCATTTGTCTCGCTGCTGCTTCTTTCTTAATTTTAAGATTAGCACCAGCAAATAATGCTGCACTTCATTTGAACGCGGAAGAACTTGTTGCTGTACGCAAAGAAGTGAAATTAAGATTAGCAATCGTTATGCTTTCGGCGTGCCTATTGCTATTTTTTAGAGAACCGATAGCATATCGAGTAACTTCTGCGATTTTGGCTGTTGCGGTCGCACTATTGATTTCTAAGCACGGCTTTGGAATGCAATAAAGCATTCTATTGATAAAAATTTTAAATATAAGGACGAAAGGGGTAATAATTATGGCATCAAAAGAAACCTTTACACAGCATCTTGCCCATGAAATGGCACAGGCAGTTGTTCATCGTGAACGCTACGGATGGCCGCCGGATTCGCCGTGGGGCATGTTTCAGCCTACACGCCCGGAAGAAACTGAAAAGATTGCTGTGAAAGAAGAACAGTAAAATGTTTGTATGATACACGTTTTGGATAACGTGTACACGATGCGCAGTCCACGTTTGTAATTGACGTGGACTGTTGCTGTATATGCGGTACATAGTCAGATGAAAAGTTCAGCCATAAGGAGCTTTATATGGCGGCAATATTGTAGGCAATAGAATCACAATATTATAAATAGATAATTCTATTGTTAAATAGAAATGGCAATTGGGATCGGCGTTTTTGCTGATCCCAATTGTTTTTCTAAGCTATTAAAAGGTGCCTAAGGGGATTTATGTGATTATTCCGGAAGTAGACGATTGATAAGTTCTTCGCAGTCGGTTGAGGTATAACCCCACAAAACAGAGCTCAGCACATTAATCGCTTCTTCCCGACGAAGATAGTAGTTGCGCATCGACATAGGAATTCCTTTTAATTCAAGAAAATGCAGAATCTCATAGTTGTTCGCATAATGATGAGGGGCAAGATATGTATAGTACAAAATCCAGTAATAGAGTTCCCCTTTTTCGTGCTTTTTTCGTATGAGATCAATCGCAGAATTTATAAGCTGTAGCATCCGTTTACTCCGCTCCAGTGAGTGTACATAAGATTCAAGATGTGTGTTTGAATTTGATGCTTCAAGACCATCCAGCACGGCCTCGGAAGCACAACCATACTCGGTGCGAAATTCTGCCTGAAGATTATAATCGGAAACTTCAATACTCCATGAAACGCTACGATAATTTTTTAAAAGAGTCCATGTATCGTGATAATAAGAGGAGAATGCGGATTTTTGATTGTGTGCAGACATAATAAATGCTCCTTATCTTTGTCATAGAAGAACTGCTTCACTCTATAAACAGAGATGCCGTGGCGATTTTGACGCATTTATAGCGCACATAGAAAAAATATTTGTGAGGAAATTGCATGCAGAAGATGAACTTGTTCAAAAACCTCGATTGTTTGAACACAAATATGTGGTCTGTAAAATATTAACGTTTTTAATATGAACTGCACGGTAGACAAACGCAGACGAACGGTCAGTTCAAACATAAAGGAATAAAAAGAAATAGCGAGGTGAAAGAAAATTAACGAAAAGATTCTCTGTAATATCATTAGACGGATACCAGATTGAAAAACGAACTAAAAAGCTGTTTCTTGAAGTACAGCTATAGATGATAGCCAATTTGTTAAGGGCAACTCTATCGAGCTTCGTACTTGCGAGAGTGTTGGATGATTAGTGCTGGCGATTCCAAGATAGGAACTGCTACATGGAATTGTCAGTATCATACGCAAATTTTGACAGTGCAGATCCTGTCTGAATGGAACTGTGCTGAAGAATTTACGTGTGCTATTTTCCAATATAATATTATTGATCCACTTTGCCGTTCTCCTCCGTTATTCCCATCGAAAAAAATGATGGGAGTAATAGAATGGTAAAAAGGAACGGTGGAACATCCAAAGAGGATATATGTCAAAATCAGTTTACTGCTTATGTGGTTCTGGCGGTAAAACGAAAGCGTCAGGCTTACATAAAAAAGAAAGTAAGAGATAAAGAGAACCAGGCAAAAAGGGAGGAAGAACAATCAAATTTTGGAGCCGAAGAGAATACTGTGTGGGATAGACTGGAGGTTCAAAATGAAGAATTAGTGGCTGCAGTGCAACAGTTAAAGCCCAAAGCGCGGTTTATTGTCACAGGGTATGTCCTAAAAGTGAAAACATTTAAGGAACTTGCTCAAGAAACGAAACTCACAGAAAGAGCGGCAGCTTCTACGTATTATAGAAGCATTGAAAAACTACGTATTAAAATTGAGAAAGAGAAATGACATTTATTGAGCTGTTACTTGCGGCCAAAGGTGGAAGCAAATCTGCATTCGAGGAGTTGTTTGGCCGATACAAAAATCTTTTGCGGAAATACTCTGTGATAAATGGAATATTTGATGATGACCTTTATCAAGAGCAATGCATGGTATTTGTACATTGCATAGAAATTTTTGAAGTAAAATAAGAAGAGAAAAGTCTCCACGGCCGTTGAGGTATGGAGACTTTTCTCTGCAATGCCAAATGCTAACAGTCAATATGACGCGCAAAAAACTATGTGCAGATCGGCGGAAAAGCATAAGAGAATGTGGGCATTCAAGGATATTTTAAATTTTTATAAATTCTAATCTGTTTGTATTCACTTTGTGGCGATATGTCGATATAATGAACACAAAAGAAATAATAATTTGTATGATTAGAACAGATAGGACGATAAAGCGCAAAGGAGTAGCATATGTTTGATGAATTTTTGGAAGATTATAAATACAACTGGAAAATGGCATATAAGCAGTATATGGAAGAACGATACAGGGAAAGTTTGTCACCAAAGCAAAGGGAAAAGGCGAAAAGAAGCTCGACCACTTCACTCCTGCTCAGAATTAAATGGGCGCTGGAAAAATTAAAATTGAGGATGGAGGCAGCACGATTTCCAGAGATTTTAGCAATGGCGATGGTCGTGTTTTCAATTTCCCTAATTCTTTTGATTGTATCGTGGGGATGGAATATATTGGCATCAGAGACAACATTGTATAGATGGAGTATGGCTCTTTATCTTGTCAGTGGTCTTCTAGTTCTAAACCTGATGCCAAGTACGGTGGCATATAATCGGAAAAAGCATGAGAAGCGTTCAATAAAGGACAAGCACAGTATGGAAGAAATAACAAATTACTTTGAAAGTGTTTCAGTAAAAGCACTTATTAACACGGCAGAAGACTTTAAAATTGATTTGAAAAATGCAGTGCCTTGGCTGATCCTTGAAAATCAACAGTACATGAAAGAAAAAGAGAAACGGCAGAAAGAGAATCTTCTGACACAGATTGTCGTTACACTTCTTACAATAACTCTTAGCAGCGTTACAAATGCAATTGGTGATGGTACGAATGAAGCGATAAGAAGAGGTGCGATGGTAAGCAGCGTATGCATATTAATTTTGGTTAGTCTGGTATTTGGGCATTACATAAAAGAGCATTTGGAAAAAGCGGATGATGAGTTCCAAATTAGCAAAAACTTGAGGGAAGCGCTTAATTATTATGATAATAATTTATATTAAGAGAATCCGTTGACAATCATTTGACATGCAATATTTTTAGATACAATAAAAATGATAGGGTGAATACAGAATTGCACATAGGAATGCTCTGGAAGATTTACATAAATAGGAGACGGTTACAATGCCTAGGAAACAGATAAAACGAAAATGTGGTCATATCGAGAATATTTATTTGGAAGATCGTGAATTCAATGACCCAGCAGCATTAAAACATCATGAGGACGAACTTTGCGAAAAATGCTATGTGTCAACTAATCGTGTTTGTGAGAAAAGGATGTCTTATGTGGATTACAAAATAGAATACATTTCCTGTAGAACAAAGGAGGGAAGTTATGATGGGAAAAATAAAACGATTGTTGTATATGTACCGTATGATTTCTAAACATGCACCAGTGTAAATGCTTCTATCGTTGAGTAAACTGCGTACAATAGAAGATGAACGGATGTGGAAGCAGAGACAATAAATTAATGATATATTCACATAGGATACAGGGAAAAATCTCCGTCACGTTATGATGTGACGGAGATTTTTTGAAAAAAGATAAAGTGCTACACATTGCTTTGATGCAAGCAATGACCATACTGCAACAGTCAAATGAAACATACATTACACAGGGCATTTAATGTCGAGTACTTTGCTGTCAATGCAATCAACAACGAACGAAACGCCTGTGAGAGTCCTGTAAAATCAAATTGACTTATTGTCTGATTCATCGAACTTGTTTTCGCGTGCAATGTCGCTTTTGAAGCGGATGCACCGCACGCGACCGAGACGCTCTACAAGGAAACAGTATGGGCGGATGCCATCGTCGATTTCCAGAATTTCATAGGACAGCAGCTGCATAGGGAGCAGTTCGGCCAAAGAGCACTTTTTGATTTGCTTTGCAAATTCCATCGCCGTATAAGGGGAGTCCCCCTCATACCGCACTGCATAGCAGCTGGGGTAGGGGAAAAATGAAATACCGTTGGCCGCAAGCATACTTTCGCCCAACTCAATTTCCACAGAGCGGAAGTGGTAGATCCGTAACACAGGAGGCATACGCCGCTTAGGACACAATTTCGGTAAATTTACTTTTGGGTCGTCGGATCGAAAGATAATGACCTTTTTGCCGCCGGTGCAGTATTTTGTGTTCGGCTTCATGCGCCGACCGTGAATCGTTTTCGTTTCAGACCCGGCATAGAGTTTACAGTCCGAGCAGTAGTAACACGTGAATTTGCGTACTTTTTCTTCATACATAGGCTTTTTACCTTTCAGCTTGTCAGCAGGGGAAAGTCCTGCTTGGGTGCCTGTAAATAGTAATCCCGCTTTGCGAGAATTTCGGCATATCGCTCTTTGCCGGAAGCGGGTTCACCGTTGCCGTGGAAAGAATCAATGACCGCCTGTTCCTCCTGCGGCATATCGGCGTAGGTGCGTTTGCCGTAGTTCGGCGGTAGCCAGTTTTTGCCTCGGCTGCAATAGATGTTGAAACGCTCCAGCAGTTCTTCATTGTGGAACCGAATGTGCATCGTACCTTTTTTATAAAGGGTCACATCGAAATACTTGCAGGGGATGTTTCGCGTCTGTCCGGCTCTGGCAGCACGCGCCAGTACACCGTGCAGATTCACATAACCTGTCATGTTGCCATCCAGAAAATCGAACACCTTTTCTATATCCGAGATGCAGGCTTCAGCATGGCTGACTTCAAATGCATCAGACCAAGAGTAATCCGAGAACATTCCATTCACAGGCAGGATGATTTTGCTGTTGACTTTGTGGGCTTTATTCGTTTTCCAGCCGTTAAAGTAATGAACATTTTTCGATGTCTCCGGGTACCAGCTATGCTCGACCGTAAAACGCTCGAACAGTTTGAAGATGGTATCTTGGATGCCCTGTGACAGTTCTGCGTTCATTTCCAGTGAGATCTGCTGAATGTTAAACAGCGTGAAATCGTAGTTTACCAGCTTTCCGACCATGTCATAGTATTTCTGGCGCAGTTCACTGGTTAGCTTACCCATGAATTTGTCGTTATGGAACAGAGCGTTCCAATATTTCCGGCGGGTGAGACGTAGAAAATCATTGATATGCGGCCCTCTTGAACGATGGTCTGTGCCAACAGAAAGCACCAGTGTGCTGTCACTATATTGGCCAGGAGGGATACTTTCCATCAAATAAGGACGCATCCCCAGATACTCCCGAATCAAAGCAATCCCGACATCGGTTTCAAAGTTGAACTGCTGCACGATGTTTTCGAGAAAATCTGTCAGCGTCAATTCCGTTGCCTCAGTCTGTGGCTGTTCTATATTGGAGGCTTCTTTCAAACGGGAGTAAATCTCACTATGGTATGTTGGCCTCGGAATATCAATTCGCACCAGTGCTACGGTAACATCAGTCTGGCGTTCTGCATCTTTGAAAGCGTCCGCCAAGATTTCTACTTCAGCTCCATATTCTTCCAGATACTGCTGCAAGAGTTGCCGTTGGGCAGAATAAGGATTGCGCACAGTTTCGGCATTCAGCAGACAGCGAATTTTACCGCCGCAGCATTTTAGCAACTCTATGGCCTTCAAAAGATGCTCACAGCCGGCAGAAAACGGTGGGTTCATCAGAATCAGGTCATAGGTCTTGCGAGAAGTAAAGGTCAAGAAATCATCATGCACAATGTGCAGGCCGATTTTGTCCCGCAGAGAAGATTCGTGCTTTAACTGAGCACGTGCAGCCTTTTCTTCATCATTGAGACCAACCTCTTTGTTGAGCTTGTAATTGTAATGGGTACGATCTTCAAATTCACGCAGAATGTGCTGAATTTCCTGCTGCCTAGCACCGCCAAATTCATACTTGAGAATACTGCGGATATAAGGGTCGATTTCAATAGCATCAACATTTAATGTATGGGGATTGCAGCGGTATTCTTGTGCAATCACTTCTTCGGCAAGGCACCGAATCAAATCCCCCTTTCCGGCAGATGGCTCTAAAACTGTGCTGATGAAACCAAGGTCAATACCCTGTAACATTTTTTTGCCCAGTTCCTTTGGGGTAGGGTAGAAGTCGGCCTGTGCCTCCGGGATGGAAATCAAATTCTCAGCATACATATAAAAATTCCTCCAAACTCATCTGACCGTGGATAAAGTCATCTTCCATCCACCAATGAAAAACATCCTCTGCCGTAGTGTCCATGTGCCAGCTTCCATCAAGTTTTCCGCGTCTGCGCCGCTCTTCCAGCATTCGGTCAAATGCCATAAGATACAGCTTCTCATACTGCGGATAGCGGGCAAACTCAAAATAGCGATGTTTCCCGGCCATTGGACAGCCAATACAGCCCACACATGAGAAACCGCAAAAATAAAGCGGATTCATCGGAATCCTTGCATCGTGCAGGAAATCCCAGACTTCCCGGTCACTCCAATCCACAATGGGATTCACAAAGCGTTTCGCTGCCAGCCTGCAGGGGGCAAACAGCGCATCCAGACTTTCCTCGTCATTTCGGATATGTACTTCCTTATCGCGGTTGGAAACCTGCTTTTCAAAGATGCCCCTGCGCTTGGAACGGCTGACGCTTTCTGCCCAGCGAACACCTGTGGCAAGGAAGCGCCCCTTGCCGTTTTGTTCCTTGAGGACGGCGCAGCAATACCGGGCCACGCGGGTCGGAGGCATTAGCTTGCGGGGAATCAGGTCCCACATACTCGTGCGCCTACCTTTATATAAAGGATAGTTGATGCTGCACCGTATGCCTCGATTCTCCAACCGCGCAAACTCGCTCCGTACAAAGTGGACGGTTTCCGGCGCATCTGCCGTGGTGTGCGCGTGCAGGACCTCAAACGGTATCTCGGCGCGCAGGGCAAGCTCGGTCAAAACGCAGCTGTCTTTTCCGCCTGAATGGGTGAGCAGCAGCGGTGTTTTGTAATGCTCCAGCGACATTTCACTGGAAAGATTTAACCGTGCAATCGCTCGCTGTTCTGGGTCGGCGTGGGTTGGAAGTGTAATAAAGCCCCATTCATTATTTGTCATAGGGGGATACCTCCAAAAGAAGCCGTGGCAGCAAAATGCCGCCACGGCTATTATTAAATCATTCTGTGAACATTCAACCCTTTACGCACACGCGGCCAGCGTTTGTCGGCGCGGGTTGAGGGCCGCGAGTACAAAAGGGCGGGGCTTGATGTAGTAGTGGGTGGTGGATGTCTCAAAGTGAATCTCCTGCGTTTCCGTCTCATGGATCTTCACCACAGGGGCCGTATGGTACATCTCACCACCGGTACTGAAGATGGCAGGCCTGCCCACCATCAATGCGGACATGAGTTTTCCGGTAATGTAAAGCTCCAGCTTCCGCTTTTTCATTCTGTCATTGCCTCCTCTCAGGCATCTCGGCACAGTTCCACCACGATGAACCGCGCGTTATCCAGCAGCGTGTTCACATGGTACAGCGAGGTGTTCTGCATCTGCGCAATCTCGTTCGTCTGGTAGCCCTTGGTGCGCAGACGGATAATCTCCATTTGCTGGGGTGTTACCCGCTTGGCGAGAGCATGCAGGAGCAGTGCCACTTCGCTTTCACGCAGTGCTTCCTCGTCTGTCTCCGTCGGCGTGGGGCGCCGGGTCAGATGCCCGGTGTAAGACTGCCGGGGTCGGACGAAGCGGATGACGCGGAAACGGCGCTTGTCGGTGCGGCGGGTGTTGGCTACTTCGCCCTCCATGGCCCGCCACGCTACTGTGGCAAAGGAATAGCCTGCAAGGTTCGGGTCGGTCAGATACCGCTGCACCGCCCGCAGATAGCCGAAAATGACGATGTCATAATACTCGCTGGCGGGTAGATTCTTCTTGTGCAGGAATTTGTAGACAAGATTGTGGTTTTTCTCGGCAAAAATTCGCTGGGTATCATTCAACGGAATATCGTGCATAAAGCACCTCCTTCGTAAACTGTCACGCGGGCAGCGGCTGCGTGTCGCCGTTCACCGTGGCCCCGATGCAAAAGCTGTCATCGGCGGCAGCAGGGGCGGCGGTGTAACTTTCCACCTCGCAAAAACCATCATCCTGTTCACGTTTTGCCTCGATGCGCTGGCGATTCATGCCACGAATCTGCTCACGGAAGCTCAGGGCGTACTTGCGCACGGCAACAAGCTGGTCACCGTGGAAGTCACCAAGCCGCTTGAACGTGGCAACGCTGTAATCCTTGCCCTCCGGGTTCGTCTGGCGTTTGAGACCAATCTCCACAAGGCTGCCATAAGTGGCGCGGTTGCGGAAAACAAAACCCTGATTCAAGAACTCACGGAACGGGCTGATGCTGGTGGGCGAGAGATTGATTGCCAGCGGCATAAACTCTCCGCTGCGTAGCAGGTACAGCACCCGCATGTTCTTGCAGGCTTTGCCGCGGCCGTTGCTGGCGCTGCCAAACTGGCTCAACGCGCAAGCCTCGCAGACACCACCGGGCTCACCGTAGCCTTGCTTGCCGTCCACCGAAGAACAAAGCGGCGGTACATCGTCATTGTACTCGTCACCCTCCGGCCAGTAGGCACAGCTTGCGTGGTTGTACAAGATCACGCCGGTGAGTGTGGGGCGGTAATCCGGGTGCTGCGGATCACCGTTGGGAATCTCGAACTGCAACACACCGCCGGCGGGAATCTTGATGCGGGGAAAGGACATGGTGAGCCCGTCCGTATCTTCAGCAAGTTCCTCGCTACTGAAATCGGCATCGCCCATTTCGGGCAGCACAAAGTCCAGCGGCTCGTTGGTGGTCATGGCGGTAGTGGCTGCGGCGTTAGCGTTCATCATAGACATAAAAGATCCTCCTGTGTGTAAGGGCAGTGTTAAGCGGCTGCCCGGTTGATTCTCGACCACTGCCGGGGCGGCATGGTCAAAATACTGTAACCGATACTTTCCAGTTCACTGGCGCGGTCATAGCTCTCCACATCCTGGCTGTGGCGGGTCACAGCGTTGGATAACCCGTACAGCGTCAGATCGTTGGATTCGATCAGCCGCTGCAATACGCCGGTGCTCTCGCTGTCGGTAATGTGAAACTCTTTGCTGGCAAGTTTGACGACAGCCGGCACATCATGGGTGTCCATCTGTGCGGCTTTTGCCTCCTGCATCTTGCCGACGACCTGCGCGAACCGCGCTTCTTCCACAGCGGCGCGCACGGTGTCCTGAATTTTCATGACAAAGGCTTTGTCCTCGGCGTCCAAGGTTGCTTGCGAGTAGACGCTGAAATTTTCCTCGCTGTCGGTAACACGGCCTACGTGGTTGCGACGAGCTGCGGCTTCATTCACGACCATGCCGTTGCTGCACACCAGCCGATAGATCAGCGGCTGGATGTTGACAGAGCCAAGCCCGACCTCGCTGTTGCTGATGATGACCCCGGCCTGCACAATGTCGCCGGGGGATACCTCCGCCTGCAGGCGGGGGTTCACGGCCTTGATGTACATACGGCTTTCGGTAATTTGACAGCTTTCAAAGCGAATGTCTGGCAGTCCGCCGAGAATCGGCAGCGTCACGCCGGCAATGTCGATATTGTCGATGCGGCGATAGCGATTGCTCAGGTACGCGCGGGCGGAGCCGTCCAAGGTGCGCAGCATACGTTGGCTGTTTTCCTGCTTGAACCATGTGTTAGCATTGTAGGCCAGCAAGTCAGGACGTTCCTCCCGCATACGGTCATAGTAAGCGGCGGGAATACGCAGGTGCGTGCCGATCTGACGATGCGCAATACCGGTGATGGTCATGGGCTCGATCAGCTCGGTGCCGCTGTCGTCCGACAGGTGCAGAAACATTTCTTTGCCGTAGGATTCCATCCGTAGGCGATTGGGGGCAATGAGGTAGTCCTCCTTGGACTCGCTCTGCCGCTTTACTTCGGTCAGCATCTGCTGTAAAGATACACCGGATTTCATACGTGAAACCTCCTCACCATGAGAGAACCAGCTTGCCGGAAGTTCCCTCGGCAGCCAGCCCGTCTCCTGCAAAGACCTGTTTCAGCTTTTCCCAGCATCCCACAGGCGGGAAGCCGTGCAGCTCCGGGAGTACCGATGTGCTGCCGTCCGCAAGCTGGATGTGACCGTCCTCCTGCACGGTCATCGAGTGATGGCCGCGGGAACTGAGGTCAGCCACAATGCCCTCCAACGCTGCGCGACCCTCGGTCTCGTACCAAATACGAGGGTCGGACAGCGGGGGAGTCTCGGCGGAAATACGCGGTTTTTCGGGTGCGTCTGCCGTGGGGTTCGGGCGTAGCGGTACTGTGTTGATTAACTCGCACCGCAGATGTGCCTGCTTGCCCAGCACAACTTCTGCACTCTCGAAACCGTCCAATCCGTGAACACGAATTAGACAGCGCCCGCCCTCCTTGACGATGGCAAGAGGATCTTTGGTGGCCCATTCCCATGTAATGTTGCTGCCCGCCGTGCGAAGCGCCGCAGTGATGCGTTGGTTCACATGAAGCAGCAGAATGTCGCTGAGCGGTTCGTCCTCAATGTCCGGCACCACAAACTTGGCGCGGCGGGGAGCCTTTGCTTTCTTCTTGGGGACTGCCGGGAGGCTGCTCCGCAGGTGCTGCAGCACATACAGCCCCCAGACGGAGCAGGCAACAAGCAGAAGCGGCAGCAGCAGCGCGCCGCGCACAAACGCGGCGATGGCTACAATGATGCCCACGAAGATGCTTGTGCTGTTCCGGATGGCATTGTCAGATTTCATTGTCGATTACCGTCCTTTCACAAAACAAAAAGGGCTGCATCAGGTGTCCGTTCTGAACACTTGATGCAGCCCAAGGTGCGGCCACTGTTCGGCGGCCATGCGGGATGCGGATTGATTCTTGGTTCACTCCTTTCTGCCAACGGCAGGAAATATCTATATAAAAAAGTGCCGGCAGGGAAAACACCGCGCCCAATTCAGCGCAATGCCATCTACTACCGGCACCGATTACAAAAATAACAACGTATGCTTATATAGCATAAAAATCATTTACGATGTCATTATAATACTATATCTTGTGGTTGTCAATATGAGGTATTATTTTCCGAACAAATCGCTATGTGTTCCGGTGCGCGTTAAGGTCAGTACCAGAACATCGTCTTCCATGCGGTATACGAGCAACCAATCTGGAAGGATATGGAACTCACGGTGTCCAACCCAATTCCCGGTCAACGCGTGATCTTTGTTCTTGTCAGGAAGAACTTCACCCATTGCCAGCAGAGTAATTACATCTTCCAGCAAATCCATTTTGAAGCCGCGCTTCATTGCGAGCTTGAAATCCTTCTTAAATTGCGACATAAATTTGACAACGTATTTTGTCTCGCTCATGCTTTCAGGTCTGCAAATAACTCATCCGTATTGGTATATCCTTTTACAGAGGGGTCTTTTGCAATCCTTTCTGCCTCCAGCATGGCAGCAATCGTTTCCTTATTGGGCTGGTTCAGCGAGATTTCAAAAGGAATTCCTCCGTCCCGGAGAGACTGGCGGACGAAGATATTGAACGCCGTGGATAGATTCATTCCAAGTTCTCCAAATAGGGCGTCAGCCTGTGCCTTCAAATCCGAATCCATGCGAATGCTGATATTAGTAGTAGCCATAAGTCTCAACTCCTTTTATGTTTCTGATTACAGTATATGCCATATGCACGAGAAATGCAATGCTCTGCACGAATAATTTGCACAAATTTAATCTTTACATGGGGCTGGGGATAGAGCGTTTTTGCAATTAAATCGGCTTTGGAGTATAATTAGATGAAAATAATGCACATTCACAGGCAAACGGTTTACAGAGGAGATATGAGAAAGTAATCCATGCTTATGACAAAATCTATCTTTCCACCGCGCAGAAGTGTTTAGCGCACATGCTTGACTATATGGTCAACGACCTAAAATATCCGCTGGAAAAAGCGTGGGAATATTTTTGGGTGAGCGGACTTTCTCGAAATTTTGAATTGGGTGATTGTACGATATTGGCAGGCACCTCCGGTGTGGAACTTGCCCGCAGGGTACTGGAACAGGCGGGGGAACCAGAACCCGTCCGCAAGGCATCCTATGCGTATGACCGCAGCCCCAAATACTGGACGGGCTGGGCTATCGCATATTACCAGTGGGATACCGGGCTGCGATTCTCGGAAATTGAGCAGGCTGTGCCGATTTCCGAAGTGCGGATGTTGTACACCCCCTACCATGAAATGGACGTCCGCCAGTTTGCCGATAAGATGAATGAACTGTACCGCACAGCAAAGCCAGAAACCAACCTGAAAACCCTGCGCACACTGGCAGAAATGAGCCAATCGGAACTGGCGCGGCAGGCAGAAATCCCCGTGCGCACGATCCAGCAGTATGAGCAGCGCCAGAAAGACATCAACAAGGCGCAAGGGGAAACCTTGCTGCGCTTGGCACATGTCCTGCATTGCAGCATGAATGATCTGCTGGAAAAGATACCCCAGCAATAATTACTGCCATCTGAGACAGAAAAAGCGGAGAATTCCTGCTTGTAACAGCAAAAATTCTCCGCTTTATTCAGACAATTACGCAGTAGGAAAGATTACTTCCTATTTCTTAAACGCCACTTCCACATTTTTGCCGCTGAATGCGACGCCATACTTATAAATGCTCTTTACACCATGCGTCAGCATTTCGGTGTCATATTTTTTATCCTCAATCTGGTTGAGCGCGGTCTGTGACAGCTTCTGCAAATGTTCGGTATCACAATGTTTTTCAGCTTTAAGCTCGATGATGATGCCAGGAAGGGTAGGCGTTTTGGGAGCAAGCTGGATGTCATAGCGGCCATCACCGGATTCCCGATTTGAGGTGGTGTAGGCATTGCCAAGCAGTGCGCACAGACCGAGGACAAAGCCGTGATAGAAGTTCTCCCCGGCAGTATCAAAGCTGCTGACGCTCTGGGTCAGCAATGTTTGAATCTGTTGCTGCAACTTAGCTTCGTCGCCGGAATAGAGTGCTTCCTGAATGGCAACAACCGTAGTCTGCGGCATCATGGCATTCAGGTGACTCAGAATTTCTTTGTTGTACACATAGGTGATTTCTCGGTTGGGAAGAGCAACGTGACAGAGGTAATCTCCGCTGATAGAGGTTTCTGCTTTTACGACCTTGAGGTAGCCGGACACAAGCAGGAAACTGTAAATGGACGATGGATTATTTTGCAGCTGTGGATAAATGACGCTGGTATCTACATAAGTCGCAACGGTTTTTCCTTGCAAAAGGTCTGTCAGCTGTGTATAGATATCTTTGTCAGCCTGCTCCAGAACTTCGGAAATGACATCGTTGTTGCTGGTGGATAGCCAGTAAGGACGCGCTTCACATCCTGCGCTGAAATAGTTGATAACCGACCAAGGATTATAAATTTCGGCATTGCCAAAACGATAGCCATCGTACCAGTCGCGCAGTTCGTTGAGTTTATCGGAAGCACCGTAATAGGCGGCCATCTTCGCAACTTCCTCTGCGGTGAAGCCGAAATAGGTGCAGTACTTCTTGTCCAGCACAGAATTGACAACCAGGTTATTTAGTCCGCTGAAGATGCTTTCCTTTGCTACGCGCAGGATGCCGGTCAAGAAACCAAAGGTCAAGCTGCGATTATCTTTGAGTCCACCGGAAAAAAGTCCTCGCATGAAAGAAACGGCATCATCGTAAAACCCCATTAGATGCCCCTGCTGAATGGGAGTGTCATACTCATCTATGATAATGACGGCAGGGCAATTATAGTGCTTGTACAGCATGGAAGAAAGCGTTTTGAGGGAAGAAATATAATCGGTGCTGTCAGCGGTCCCGGAAATAATACGCTGATAAACGGCTTTCTCGAAGTCATTGCAAGCGGAGCTGGCGGCAAGGTCGGCGTGGCGCAAATACTCTTCACCAATCAATCGGGTAAGGTGGTTGTATGTTTCTTCCCATGTATTCCGCTTGACGTCTTTGAACGTCAGAAAGATGACAGGATACTTTCCTTGGTAATCCCGATATTTCTGCCCGCAAGCCCAGATGGCTTTGTTGGCAAAGTATTTAGAAGTGTCTTCATCGGTCTTTTCAAAGAAGACACGGAGCATATCCATGTTGAGCGTTTTGCCGAATCGTCTGGGGCGCGTAAACAGCGAGACCATGGGACGCTGATCCAAAAAGTCCTTGATCATCAGCGTTTTATCGACATAATAGTATTCCGTCGATGCAAGGCGATAATCGGAAATGCCGACAGGGAGGGGAAGATGTGCAGGCATAGCAGATTTTTTGTAAGCCCCTGTACGCACACGAGCATCGGCCGGTTTCTCTGCATTGACAGGAATCTGCCAACTGCCATTTTCCTTGCTCGCACCGGGAATCTTGCCTGCCAAGCAGAGCGTAGTAACTCTTCTTGTGCTGATTCCCCACAAGGCAGAAGCCTTTTTTGCGGACATCATGACCATAAATTAACGCCTCCTCGCCTTTATTGAATTTATTATACCATTCAGTCGGAATAATGTCAAGTCGCATCGGAACAATATCACGCTTTGAATATAGTATATTCCGGCAAGGCTCTTTGTGAGCTCCAATGATGCCCGGTACTATCTGCCACTGCGGGAAAGATTAACTATAACCACTTACGAAAATGAAAAAAATCTACGTTTTTGAAAACGACTGCTTGCAAATACTATACGTACCTATTATAATAGAAGCGGCAAGATGGTTTCAGAACTCAAATATTTTTCATTTTTTGAAAGCGGTACACTATGAAAATCATTCCGAGAGACAAATATTTACAGCGAATCATCGAATTGAACGGCACACCGGACATCAAAATCATCACCGGGATACGCCGATCCGGCAAGTCCAAATTGATGCAGGCCTATATTGAATACCTGAAAAGCCATGTCGATAACTGCAATATCATTTATATCGACTTTATGGATTTGGCCTTTGAGGAAATCAAGGAGTACCATGCACTGCACGCCTATGTGGAAGCACAGTATCAGGCAAATAAGACGAACTATCTTTTCGTGGACGAGGTGCAGATGTGTCCGCAATTTGAGTTGGCTATCAACAGCCTCTATGCCAAGGAAAAATACGATATCTACCTGACTGGATCCAATGCTTTTTTGCTGAGTGCGGATTTGGCTACGCTTTTTACAGGGCGCTATATTGAAATCCATGTTTTCCCGTTCAGCTTTTCGGAGTACTGCCGATATTACGAAGAAACAAAGGATATAGACCAACTGTTTGAGGATTACACCATAAAGGGCGGTCTGGCCGGGTCCTATGCGTACAAAACGGAGAAAGACCGAATCAATTACATCAAGGAAGTTTACGAAACAATCGTTACAAGAGACCTCGTGCAGAAATACGCGCTGCCAGACACCTTAGTGCTGCAGCGGATGAGTGAGTTCCTTATGGACAATGTCAGCAACCTTACTTCGCCCAACAAGGTCAGCCAGCTATTGACAGCCAGTAACACTCAAACTAATCATGTAACAGTTGGAAAGTATATCAGATATTTGTGCAATGCCTTTGTCTTTTACGACGTTAAGCGCTATGACATCCGGGGTAGAAAATATTTGGAAAGCTCGGAAAAGTTTTATCTGTGTGATACAGGTATCCGTTATGCCATTCTGGGAAGCCGAAATATGGATTACGGCAGGATGTATGAAAACATGGTCTGCATTGAACTTTTGCGCCGTGGGTATGATGTGTATGTCGGAAAGCTGTACCAGAAAGAAATCGACTTCGTTGTACAAAAGGGTGACGAAAAAGTCTATATTCAGGTAAGCGACAATATTACAGCGCCGGACACTTTCGAGCGCGAATGCCGTCCCCTTTTGCAAATCCGGGATGCATATCCCAAAATAATTCTGGCCAGAACCAGACACCCCAAGTACAGTTACGAGGGAATCGACATTTACGATGTTGCCGATTGGTTATTGCAGGAATGACCTCTATACCACACATAGTATGGCACAGCCGATAGACTCGTCGGCTGTGCCTAAACGATGAACATATTACTGTATATCAATGCGAATAAGGCGTTAGTATGTATCAATCATAATCTGCTGCCGCAGGTAAAGGTTTGCCACTGCTGTGATGACCTCGCGGCTGCAATGGTACTCCCGAACAGCCTGGGCGAAGTTATCGCAGTTCAGATCGTTGTCATCGTACAGCTTGTCCAGCACATCGTAACCGTCTTTCAGGCGGTGGATGTCCATCTCAACGCACTTGATGATTTCCGCACAGGAGAGGGGAGTTTGCCGGGCAAGGCGAATGACCTTCTTCTCGCAGGAACTGCGGGCATCAATGTGGAACAGGCGGCGGGTGATTTTCCAAGAGATGCCCTCCAAGAACGTCAGCTTGAAGAACGACAATATTCGCAGCGGCCATGCCGCGCCGATAGGGATGATGAAGCGGCAGGCGAGCAGATCGTACAGCGCGTCATACTCGGTATCGCCGGTGCCGACCACAATGAGTCCACGAACCAACAGGCGCTGCACACAGTCCTGCCAGCTGCGGTGGATGGCATTGGTATTGTTCGCCATCTTCTCGTAGTAGCTGCCGATTTCTTCTTCCCGCAGGATGCGCCAGTTGAGGATGGACCAGACTATAAACTCCTGCACATCGACCTCGTATTCTTTCTCACAGACGATAATGGCCGGGCGGGAGCCTTCCTCGGTGCAGCAGCGGATATAACGGCCGTTGGCAGTGTAAAGCATTTTCATAAGATTTCCTCCGATAATTTTAGTTTTTACGGTTGAGACGATGATAAATTACTTGTGGGATGTGGTGGCGTTCTCGCAGATGCGGATGATCTGCTCACAGAGGTAGTCGCCACACTTGGCGATATGTACCTGATCTCCGGGCAGCCTCATCTGCGTTTGCAGCCAACGGTAACTCTGGTCTCGGTTCATGCCGAGTGAGGTCTGTACATTGTGCAGGGCATGGTGGGCAAGGATACGCTTGTGCCGCAGTTCGCCGTTGGCAAGGGTGCCAAGAGGCTGCTTCGTGCGGCGGTCTGCCGTGACGTAAGCATCACAGGCGGGCCAGCGGCGACAGACGTACAGGTACGTCCCTGCGGAAATGTCCGAAAGCCCATGAATCGCGCTTGCAGGGCGCAGCGTGGCAAGGGAGCCACAGTAAGGGCAGTGGATACGAGCTTGTTTCATAGAATTTCACCTCCGATTTTTTTGCAAAATAGGCCCCAAAAACCTATTTGCCCTTATTACTGTCATCTCGAACGCAAAAATTAAAAAAAATCGGGCATTTTTTCAAATTTTACAATTTGTTCATATTTCGCGGGACTAAATTTGCCTATTTTTTGAACACTTTAATACTGCTTGTGCATCAATGGCTGTTTTGCTGTTTAGTGTGATAGGCGCATTAAACAGCATTGCCAGCAGGTACTTCTTCGGGTTGCGTATGTTACTTCGTACATGGAAAGAATCGATAACAAAGCGGATATGCTCACTGTTCAGCTGCACCATTCGTTCCCGTACAAGTTCTGCGGGGAAAATATTGCTGCCCAACCGCAAGGTGGGACTTTGACTCTGAATCGTCTCAACAATCAGTTCGTATATTTCTTGCAGCATCGGGGCGGCCTCCGGCATATTTCTGCAGAGCAGGTCCAACTCAATGTTCTCTTTCACCGTTTTCCGAATCGCGTCGTTTTCGGATAAGATAGGGTCTGTATTTGTGTTTTCTTTATTTTGTATCTCTTTATTTAATTGCGTTGGATTTTCCTGCGTAGGAGAATCCAGCATAGGGTTTTCCAATGTAGGCTGCACCAAAGTGGGATTATCCAATGTTGGATTTTCCCATGTAGGCTTGGGAGGCTTCTCCTGCGGACGTTCATAGACGATGTAATCACAGCCACGCAGGCATCCGCGTTCATCGCGGACACGGGAGCGGACGATATACCCGGCCTGCTCCAGTTCCAGCACGGCGGTGCGGATGGCATCAATACTTTCACGATTGATAGCCGCCAGCCCTTTGAGCGTGTAATCCCAATCCTCCGGTAGAGACAACATCTGAGAAAGCAGCCCCTTAGCCTTTAAGGTCAATTCCTTATTGCGCAGATGGTGGTTACTCATAACGGTATAGTCTTTGGTACGTTCCACACGAAAAACAGCCATTTTACAGTTCCCCTTATCACAAAAATGCGGGCAGCACAGGTGGCTGCCCGCGCAGGCAGAAATTACAAGTTCTGACGGATAATGCGGGTGATGATGCCCACGGCGATGCTGCGCTCCTCGTCCAGCTTCGTTACCACAAAGCTGACATCGTCCTTTTTGCCGGGCGTGCGGCGGTCGTAGCAGGAGTGAGCCACAGCGTTCACCCCATTGGAAAGCCGCACATAGACGATGCCCTTATGTACATCGGTGACGCGGCCGGCGTATTTGCTCTGTACGCGGCAGCGTTTCAGTGCTTCACGGCTGGTGTTCTCGGTAACGCTCTTAATATCGGCATGGACGGACAATTCTTCCTGTGGGGTCTTGTTCACCTCGGTCATGCGGACAAGAATCTGGTCTCCTACAGCAAAGCGGTCATGGGCATCACCGATCCAGTCCCATGCCAGATCCCGCGCCATGATGGAACACTCCACGCCGAAAATCTCGACGCGGATGGACTTGTCGGCAACGGCAATGACGCGAGCCTGTACCACGCGCCCCTCGCGGACACGGTACTCGCCGTTTGCATCGGGGCTGAAATAGAAAAGCTGACGCTTGCGCATCATGGCTTCGCGGCGGCTGGCAACTACACTGCGGCTTTTGGAGTCGATGCCGAAGATGACAAAGTCAATTTCCGCACCCAGCATATTGCCCAACAGCTTCATCTGGCGGACAGCCATACTATCGCCGCTGTTGGCGGCGCTGGGGGCGACCATCATTTCTTTGAGGGGGATGACGATGCGGAAGCCGTTGTAGTCCACAACGGCAATCGTCTTGCCGCTGTCGGTCTGCTCAATGCCGCCCAGTGGTGCAGAAAGGATGCGCCGCGTGCGGTAGGCGTTGTGAATCTCGTGCCACACAGCGGCTTCGCGGGCATCCTCGGTTTCGATTTCGTCTCCGCTTTCAATGGTCAGTACCGGGGCATCGACTCTGTGTCTGCGGCTGGGTGGGGGAGTCTCGGCGGGCGTTTCATCTTTGGCAGGGGCAGGGATGGGGAGATCCTCCGAATCCACAGGTTCGGGAATGGGCAGATCAGGGATAAAAATATCATTGTTCATTTCCATGGGAAAGCTCCTTTTCATTTTCGGGTTTTGTCATAATAGAGGTTTTATCAGCGGCGACCACTGTTTTAGGCTTGCGGCCGCGCCGCTTGGGCGGTGTTTTAGCAATCAGAGCTGCTGACGGCATAATAGCTGATGGGGTTTCCGGTACAGCGGTTTGCCACTCCGGGATGTGCGCGGATGCTTTGCATTCCCGCAGATGTTTGTAAGCGGGATGCAGTGAGTAATCCATTTTGTGTACCTTTAGTACCTTATGACCTCGCAGGATAACCAGCGCCTCATCCACGGGTAGGCGCAGCACTTCGTCCGGAGTCAATAATGGCCGTTTGCCGATACCATTGCTTTCACGATATTGTGGAGTATAATCGGAAACTCGCAATGTATTTAGCGCTTTAGACGTGCTGGACACCATCACACTGGCAATGCCGGTGCGCTGGGAGACGTACTCGGCGGTCAACTGGTCTGTGCAGCCGAGAAAAAGCTGTACATCGCAGTTGCCGAGAATTTCCTGCCACTGGTTCTGCGGGTAGCGGTTTTGCAGGCCGGCAAGATTCTGGAATACGCAGGACATAGAGATATTGCGGGATCGAATGACGCTGATGCGCCGGGATAATTCGGAAATCGTACCGCAGGCTGTCAACTCTTCACCAAGTACATGAACCGGCACAGGCAGCCGCCCACCGGGGCAGTTGGCATCGGCATAACGGACGAGTTTGATGAAGGCAAAGGACAGAAACAGCGATGCAAGAAAGTCAAAGGTGCTGTCTTGGTCGCTGGTGACAAGATAGTAGGCGCAGGGCTGCTGCCCCGGCAATTCAAGGCTGATTTCGTCATACGCAGTGATTTTCTTAATCAATTCAGACTGAAATACCTGTAGCCGGCTGCCCAGCCCGCTGATAACCCCGCTGCGCACCGAATCCGAGGCCCGTTGGTACAGGCTGTACGGTGCTTTGGCGGGGTGGGTCAGTGGCAGAACATCAAACAAGCTGTCCAACTGGCTTTCGCTGCATTGGGTGATGAGGTTATACACTTCGCCAATGTTCCGCTGTTCCGGCGGGTAGGTGAGGTCAACATATAAGACCAGCGCTTTCAGCAAGTTCATTTCGCCGGAATCCCAGAAGCGGTCGCTTTTCCCGGTGCCGTTGGTGTTCTTGATGATGACATCCACGAAAAGCTGTGCCATCAGTTCCTGCCCCTCGATTTCTTTCAGGCAGTTCCAAGAGTCGGAATTTTCGGGGCTGACGAGGTTGAATACCCGCACCGTGTAGCCTAAATCTCGCATATATTCGCTGGATTTCTCGTAAAGTTCGGATTTTGGGTCACAGATAATAAGAGATTCTCCACGGGCGGCACTTTGCAGGATACGATTCATGCAGAACGAGCGGGTTTTCATCGAGCCGCTGGCACCGTAGACGGCAAGGTTGCCGTTCATACGTGTTTTCTCCGGGATGCAGAGATATTTGCCATTCAGCATCCCCAACACAGTGCCTGTATGCAGGGATAGGTCGGAAACCATATCCAGCACAGCGGGGATCTCTTGCGGCTGCATCCAGCTAGAGGTGCCGTAAGTGCCTTTCGCGGAGAAATCGAAATTGCGTTCGGAATCCGTTAAGGAATCCTGGCTGAATAGCTTTCGGTATAAGACAAGCGCTGCAACTACCGCTGCGCAGCCCGCCATGCAGTACAGGTTGTAGGGAAACCACAAAATACCTTTGAGACAGACCAATAGTGATAAAGAGGGAAACGGCGGGGAAGTACTGCCCAGCATACCGCCGTTTTTCTGCCAGACGGCATAATTGCCGATGAACTGCGTCAAGTAGCCGCAGGCATAGAGTAGTAGGGCGACGGCTAAAATGGTTTGCAATCTTTTAGAGGGGCGTTTCATGGTGAGTTCAGAAACCTCCTCTCAAAGTCAGAGAAGTCGATTGTTTGCAATTTAATTCTGCTGCCGCAGAACGGTCGTAGAGCATCTTCCTGAAAATTAAAGCAAACTATGATGCCGCTGCGCTTGTGCAGCTCCAAGGCTGCATAGAAACGATAGAGTTTGGGCAAGTCCGGCTGATACGCGAAAAGGATCGGCATTCCGTCTTCGGTTACGGCATCATTTTCAATGGCAGAATCTTTTGGGGATGGGCAGAAAGACTGCAAAAGAAGCGCATGAAACTGCTTAGTCGCATCCGGGTTACAGAGCATCCAGAGAAGTGCTTCGCCGTAGTAGTCATTGGTAATAAAATAGAAATGCTCGTAGCCCTCACCGAACAAGAAATATTCTTTTTCGGAGCTTTTGGTATTCTCCAGCAGGATGTATAGCGTCTGCCAGTGGTCAGCCAATAAAATGCCATCTACTTTTCGAGTCGCCACTGTGCGAATCTGACAAACTCTTTGCAGCATGACCTTGGCCCGGCGTTCAATTTGGGGGTCAAAGGTCGGAATGGAATCCATCGCGTTGAACACTGCAAAGGCTTGTTTCGGAGTGAACAACGCGCCGGTCATCCGAGAACCGTAGATTTTCAGCATTTCGGAGCGAAGTTCTTTCATTTCACGGGAATCGTAAAAGTAGACATCCTCAATAGGAATAGCACCCGCTGTGTCGGGGGAGAAAAGCGGCGGCTTTTCATCACGAAAAATTGTGATACCTGCATTTTTCATCGTGATGTATGTCCGTGCGATACGGTGCAGCCGCAGGCGGCGAGACGGCTCCGATTTAATAGCGTTTGTATCCCCACAGCCGGACAGATAAAAGAGAAACCGTTCCGGCTCCTGATCTTGCAACAGACGCTTGCCGCGGATGCCGAGCCGGTAACCGCGAAGGTGATTGCGGGAAAAGATGCGAAGTAGGCGGTTGTGTGTCAGACCGGTAACGATCTTCTTACGGTAGCTTTCGCTGTCAATAAAGCGTGCAGCACTGTCGCAGGGAAACTCCCCGCACAGGGCCGTGAGGGACAGCAATTCATAACTTGCGCTGTCATGGGATGGCAACACGGGTTTTGGCAAGGAAATAAAAATCCCTTCTTTCTTTTACCATACGTGCCTCTACTCTGGTGCGGTTTCGCCAATCGGAATCGCTGGAAAAGCCCATAACACTGCGGAAATTCAGAATAGATGCAGCCGTAGACACTTTTTATGACTTTTCTGCAAATTGTGGAGGGTCGTCTGTGAACCGCATTTGAGTACTTAGCCATGCAGGAAAACTCTTCTTGGGCATGACAGAAATCATTGTGCAGGACGCATACGAGAACCGCGTGGTATGGTAGAGATCGCACAGCGCTCCGGTGTCGTCTTTCATGCAGTACAGGGCAATGACATCTAAGATGGATTTGAATTCGAGATTGTCATAATCCCGCACTGCGGTAATGGGCAGGCAGCGGTCATAGATGTGTTCAATGCAAATAACGCAATTCGAAAAATGTGGCAGCGCGTGCTGACGGCGATATTCCTCGAAAGCAGCCTGCAAAGGAACGACTAAAAACTTAAATCCCTCGGTTGCTTTCTTCTTGGGAAGCAATGCAGGAACCCTAACGAATACATAGTCATCTGTTGCGGATACTTTTATACCCTGTACAGCAGCGGCCTGTTGGTAATATCCATCCGGCATGCCGCCTGTTGTAGTGAACAGAAATCCCCGAAGACTTGCGGTATTTCGCTCACTTAACAAAGCTGCGCTCTTGGCGGTCTCTGCAAATTGCGCTGGATCCGGGGAAGGAAGCAAATGCTCCAGCGTGTACAGTTTCTTATGTACGCCGATCAATCCCTGCTGGGCCATGCGAATACGGTTTAAGAGTATATCTGAATTCAAACGTCTGCCTCCTTGCGATAATAGCTGACGGTTCCGTCCGCTGCAACGGTACAAAATCCGGCAGCATGTGGAATATCCAGCGCATCAATTTGTTCTGCATCGTCCACCACTACAAGGCGCTTCCCAGCATCTTTTTGTGGTAGACGCAGCAACTGACATAACATGGTTTCTTTGCCGCGCGGAATGTGAACGATCTCATACAACTGTCCATTGGCAAAGCAGAGAACTTCCACAGGAAATTCTCCCGCAGTATGGTATTCTACCTGCTCAATGAAATCGAGCAGCACCCATATACAGCGGGAGAGTGTGTCATCTGCTCCGTTCTGAATCTCTTGGTTTATGTAATACCAGCCATTGTCCGCGCGGTAGGCGCGGCCTTCTTTCAGCATGTGGGAGAGAAGAATCTTTGCCATTGATTCCTTTTCGGGAAAGAAACGACAGAGCTGTTCCTCGGTCAAGCCTGGATACTGTGCAATATTTTGCAGCATTTCGGTAGCTTCTCGCTGATAGATTGCTACACGATTTTTCAATAAAATCACCGTCCTTGAATGATAGAATTTCCTTTAGGGATGTCTTTAAGGCGGCCGTATAGTTTTCATTTGATTTTCCTCCGCTTGAAAATAGCAAATAAAAAGAGCCGCACCTGAAAAAATCAGGTACGACTCTATACGAAGTGTCCAGCACTTGTGGTTGTGGTTCGGACATACTTTTTGCATATTAAGTTTACCATATGTGATTTGCGGAGTAAATACGTTTCGTGTGTTAATATCGTGCAAATATAGCGCAGGAACATATGTAAATTATAATTGGCTGTTCTGGCTTAAGATGGTTGCAACATAAAGGAAGCGTTCACTTTCCTTGACCATCAAAAAATTGACAGTACCACCGAATAATGCAGCGTGCTGGATAGTACGGGAAACACCAGATAACCATATTCCCACCTATATAAAGCGGCCACTTTCGGTAAGGTGCCTTTAACGCCGCCTACTTGTTGACCATGTTTTATCGTGATATAGGTTGAATCATCCTTGTGACTAAAATTCCCAATTCGTTTTTGTGCAAGTTGGAGATTTTTCTTTATATGCAAGCATCCATTGACTTGCAACGCAAAATGCGTTACAATATTTTCGAGGTGATAACCATGGAGAAAACAATGACACTCAATCTTCGTGTCAACCCTACTGTCAAGCAGCAAGCCGAAGATGTACTAAAGCAGCTCGGTATCCCGATGGCAACAGCTATTGATATGTACTTGCGCCAGATTACCATGACAGGAGGTATTCCTTTTCCGCTGTCCCTGCCTAAAGTTCCTGCGGCTTTGAATGCTGACACTATGACTGATGACCAACTTCATGCAGCCTTGCAGGTAGGCATCAATGAGATTCAGAACGATGATACCGTAGATGCTGTAAGTGCATTCGCACAGTTTAGGGAACAGCACAGATGAAGCAGTATGATGTGAAAATTTCCCATGTAGCCCTCAGGGATATGGAGCAGATTTACAGCTACATTGCTGACTGTCTAATGGAACCTGACACGGCCATGGGGCAGTACAACCGCATTGCGGAAGCCATCCAGTCACTGAACATTCTCCCAGAACGTTGTGCTTTGGTAGAAAGCGAGCCAGAGCGTACCCAAGGATTGCGGCAAATGTTGGTGGACAACTACTCGGTGTTCTACATCGTGGGTGAGGATACCGTGTCGGTCGCTCGTGTGCTGTACAGTGCATCCGACCTTGTACGCCGCCTGCGGAGAATGAAGTAAAGAGGGGCTCATGACCGACTGTAATCTCTAGATAGCTATTCATCGAATAACTAGCGCGAAAAATCTAGCGAAGTCAGCTTCGTGAATGTACGACCTATTCCGAGAAAAACAACATTACGGTAGATAAGTACTACATTGACCGTGCTATCTCGCTGAGATGGGTCGCGGACGAGAAGCTGTTTGATATCATTCTTATCTGAAAGATTGATTGTTTTGCCAGAAATCGTGATGACTGTGTCCGATATAAGGCTTTCCTAAAGAAAAATAGCATCCGCGAGGGGAAATGGTTCGAATTTTGATTGCGTATCTACAGATAGGATTCGCAACTTACTCACTGTTTTTATGTAATATAACATAAAATAGCTACCATGTCTTATTGTGTGAAGGAGTCATCTTACTGATGGAAGTAAAAAATTTAATTGAGTATATGGAAATAGTGTGTGGGAAGATAATGTCGTATCCATTGGAATCGAACCACACTGATAATAAATACTTATCACAGATGAATTCTATCGGAAAAGAATTCATTTTGCGGACTTCCTCTCAAAGCGGCATTAAAACAGACAAGAAAATTCCAGAAGAATTGTGTGAATATATAGATCAGTACTATAATTTTATTTACTCTTATTACATTAAAAGCAAACGACCAGAATCTTCAGCAGAAAAAGACACCCATTCTGTTAAGTTCTTTTTCCGTGGGGTAAATGACGTGATATATCCACTTGCGCCAGGAATATATCGCAAAAATGAAAAACATGATGAATACTTCTATTTCAATGAAATTGGCGTTCGTTGCCCAGAAGCTTTTCGTTCACTTACAAATCTGGAAAAGTTGGCCTACATGCAGCATTATGGCTGTCCAACGCGCTTGTTGGATATCACCGCGAATCCCCTAGTTGCACTGTATTTCGCATGTGACGGAGAACAGGCTGCCTATCAAGATGGAGTCGTTTATATTTTTGGAATTGATTCCGAAAAGATAAGATATGCCTCCAGTGACAGAATCCAAATGCTATCAAAGTTTGCCGAGTTCAAAAGATGTGATCAGGAACAGCTACGGTATCTTTCGTATCGTAATCTACAATCGCGCAAATTTCCGCAGGATTCACATAGAAAATATCAAGACGTTGTTGTTGAGCAATATTACCACACTGTAAAACGTAGCAATGGTGCATTCGAAAGAGAACTTAACCCAATAGATTTATTAGCTCCACAGTTTGTTCAACCCGAAAAAAATAATCCACGAATTTTAAAACAGGATGGAGCCTTTATTATATCTGGACTTGATAAAAATGCCGATGAAAGTAATATGAAAATTAGGAAGTATTTAGTAAATGAAATCCATGTTCCAGCTCTGTGCAAAGCCCTGATAAAAGACCAACTTGCTAATGTAGGCATCTCGCAAGCCACTTTATTTCCCGAGGTAGACAAAGTAGCCGATTATTTAAAACGTATCATATAAAAAAATATAATATATAGTGCTATTTTTCCTCAAAAACCATATGCGATTTCGTGCTGCGCAATGCTAAAAATTCGCATTGTATAGCACTTTTTTGTATAGAAAACAGAGAAGGCCACGCCGTTTTGCAGGGTTTAACGCAAATTTCCCTCATTTCAGAAATATTGCATTAAGTCCCACAAATGCGATGGACTGCAACATTTTTACAGTAAAAAGGCATTGCTAAGTTACCCTTGGCAATACCATCTGTCAGTATTCAGTTATTGGTGGATAGGTTCCTGTTGCAAATTTGCAATTCTGTACATCTTCAGCAGTGTCGGGCGTAGAATAACATCCTTTGCCGGAATCTTTTGCAGGTTCAGTTTTGCAAGCAGCTGTTTTCCCATCAAAAACTCTGCCACCTCAAACGGCGACTCGTCGTTCAGTCTCGCTCTTGGATAGCTGTTAATATGGCTCATCATCAGGTCAATAGCGTCCTGTGTCAGCCAATCAAACGAGGTTTTCTTGGGCAGGACTTGGCGGATGAACTCGTGGTTCTTTTCCACGCCGCCTTTCTGCCAAGAACAATAGGGGTCGCAGTAAAATACTTGCGTGCGCAGCTTTCCGTTTGCATCGTGTTCAATGCCGTAAGTACTGCGGAACTCCGAGCCTCGGTCAGTGAGGATCACGCCGCACAGCCTGCGGAAGGCTGCCGTACCCATTGCGGCACATAGCCCGTCCAGCGCCTTAATCACACAGTCCTGCGTATTGCGTTCAATCAGAATAGCAACCATAAGATTACAGCTGCGGAAGATCAATGTCAGCAAAGCTTTCCCGCCCAGACGGCCAACTACCGTGTCCATCTCGCAGACAGGCATATCGGGATTTTTCTCCATATAAGCTTTGAAATCCTCGTAGGTACGGTCCTTGGCAAACTCGGCATCGCTTGCGGTGCGGGTCTTGTGCTTGTAGCGTGCCTTAAAGCGCACCCTGCGTGGCATATCCAGATTACGAGCGGTCAGTAAGCATTTGTCCACATAGTTGTACAGTGTCCGTTCACAGCAGGGAAGTTTGTCCTTGCTTGTGGTAAACACGACATGGACGGATTGGTTGTTCAGCATCTGCGGAGAAACGAGGTCATCCAGATATTGCAGTTCCTCCGGCTGCATGGATACGCCTTTGCGGGACTCGCTCAGTAAGTCGTCCGCCGCAACAATCAGGGAAGAGGGTTTTCTTCAGACGCATTACTTCGCTAAATCAAGATTTAGCGAAACGTAGAAGAGAGGTCTTATCAGGACGTAGGGGCGGGACTCTGTTCCCGTCCTCGCAGCTTTGCCGTTACCTGTGATGTTTTTTGCTTCCACTCATTTTCTATTTTGCAATTCGGCTGAGTCTTTTTGTATGCTTCGGATCGGATACCCATTAGATATTTCTCTGTGATTTCCTTACTAGTTATCCAATCACAGCTTACTCTCTGTAGCGAGTCTGCAGTCCAGCCATTTCCAAATCTCCGTGTCAGACGATGAAGTACTAGCCATCCTTAGTAGCCTCGACACGAGAAAACGCTCAACGCGGTTTATCTTCCAGAATCAAGACCTCAATACCCCTACTGCACGAATACTCTTGAATATCATCCTCATAGCGGTTGTTTCTGCTTTTTTAAAGCACACTTATAGCCTTGATAGACTTATTCAGCAAGTCGGTAATGCCTTCTTTAATTTAGGGCAACACCGCACAATTCCCGCCCTTACGACTTAAGCACCGTTCCGGCGGCTGCGGCAC
>OGEU01000204.1_pt1 | contig 65426 bp, 62 predicted proteins | sample 1570651 | NCBI WGS metagenome assembly OGEU01 (sample SAMEA2582129, study PRJEB24529) | metagenome | biome: Human gut stool | place: China | collected 2011 | reverse complement strand
GCCACCAGCAGGGGAGATACCATGCAGAGGAAGATGTTTTCAATATAGGTCATGCGTCCACCGCCTTTCTCGTGGCGGGCAGCAGCCCCAGAATGGCAAGCGTCAGCAGCATATCGCACCAGAAGGTGGGCCTTGCCGGAGAGGTATCCGGCCAGAAGCAGCCCGCCGTCCAAAGCAGATACTCTGCAAACGCAAAGCACAGCACGCCGATGTGAAACCACCGCATATTCCGCGCCGCACCTGTCTGCCCATTGGCGTAGACCAGCCCTCGAATGGCGCAGAAGGAGAGCCATATCATCATGCCGCACCAGATCATGTTGGAGAGGATGTCCCCGAAGGTACAGTAGAACGCCAGCAGCGGCACGCCGAACGCAGCCGCGAGCCATGCCCTGCGGCAGCGGAAGCTGCGCTCGTCCTGACTGGCGAGCGTTGCTTGCAAAATGCGCAGGAAAATTACGCTCGCCACCCAGCCGAACTCCGACACATAAAAGACCCGGGGCGTGGTGTCGAACAGCAGAAGATACAGCGTCCAGTAGAGCGCACCGAGGGCAAAGCAGCCATAGAAGCACAGCAGCAGAAAAAACGACTGTCTGCCGCTTTTGCGGTAGGCGATACCCGAAAGCAGCGCGCCGACGAACGTGGTAAGCAGTTGCAGCAGGTTCTCAATCAGCTCCATGCGCATCCTCGCTTTCCTTGTCCTGCCCGTCCTCACGGCTCATCTGCCGCAGCCGGAAGCACAGAACGGTCACGCACACACCAAGTAAAAACGCCAGCAGTCCAATGACGATGTATCCCAAGGCAGCACCGCCGCCATACATGCTGGCCGCCGTTTCAAAGCCGGAATAATCGCCTGTCTGGATGCTCTCGGCAATACCGGGCATGGCGAGGGACGCGCCGATGAGCAGCACAAGGCACGCCGCCACGACGGAAACCATGGTGATCGTATTGCTCCGCCGCCGTTTCTCCCGCTCAATTTTGGCGATGCGCCGCTTTGTCTCCGCGACGCGCTCTTCATGACTCCGCATTTGTGATCCCCTCCCGTTCCAGCAGCCTTCGCAGGCTCTCTTTTCCGCGATACACCATGTTGGTGATCTGCTTCACCGTTTTTCCCGTGACCTCCGCCGCCTGCGCGTAGCTCATGCCTTCAAAATAGGTGAGATAGAGGACTTCCCGATAGTCCGGGTTCATTTCGCCCATGCAGAAATGCAGGATGCGGTTTCGCTCCTCCGTCCAGATGACCTCCTCCGCCAGCAGCCGCCCGTCCGGCTCGCCGGTCAGCGTATCGAGGCTGAACAAGGTCTTTCGTTTGCTCTTATGGCGCAGCGCCATATTCCGCGCCGCCTTGTAGAGATATGCCTTGAAGCCGCCGTCCCGGATGCGGGGCTTTTTCGTGAACAGATAGGCGAAAACGTCCAGCATCAGCTCCTCGGACTCGTGAACGTCGTGCAAATAGCCGTCGATATACATGGTCAGGGGGTCACCGTATTTTTTCATCAGGGCATTAAGCCCTTCGTCGTCGCCGCTAAGATATTGGCGGTATAGGGTTTCATCGCAGGCCATCGCACTCACTTCCTTTTTGCGGATGCTTCCAATTCCAATGCGGGGGGGGGATTCGTCAGGTGCTTGTCCTGCCGGAATCGCAATGCTGCCCCTTGAAGCGCGGGTCGGACGGCTTTTCCGCGTTTTCCGGAATCGCCCATGAACGCCCGAACCGAGACGCGCCAGGGATCCGCCCCTCGGCGCAATACTGATTGACCCGACGCTCCGACACACCCCAACGGTAGGACGCCTTCCGAATGGAGATATAGCCCTTGATCCCGTTCATACCGCACCTCCGCATGGATAATACTCAATTCAATACATTATATACGAATATCCTAATAAAAGCAAGCCCACACGGACGACTTTGCACGAAGTAATGATTTTTGTACTCAATACTTTTCAATCCGGATTTAAAAGAGTATAATATCCTGTTAGATGGAATGCTCATGTCGTTCCCAACAACATCACAAGGATTTTATTCCGGAGAGGAGACACAAGTTATGAAATTAAAGGAATTACAGGACGCAATGATTGCTGCCATGAAAGCAAAGGACAAGTTCAGAAAAGATGCCATCGCTGACCTCGTATCAGCCGTAAAGAAAAAGGGCATTGATGCAGGCTGTCGCGAAAACATCCCTGACGACATGGCAATCGAGGCAATCTTAAAGGAGATAAAAACAGTAAAGGAGCAGATAGACACCTGCCCTGCAGACCGCACGGAGCTTCTTGCGGATTATAAGAAAAAATATGAAATCATGAGTGAATTCGCGCCTAAGATGCTTTCTGCAGACGAAGTTGCCGCAATTCTCAACGAGAAGTTCGCCGATGTGCTCGCAACCAGAAACAAGGGACAGATTATGAAGGCTGTCATGGGCGAATTAAAGGGCAAAGCAGACGGCAAGATAATCAATCAGGTTGTGGCGGAGCTTACAAAGTAGTCTGTGCCCGCACAAATAAAGATACAGACGCAGCATTTCATTTTGTTTTCGCAAATTAACAGCCCCATCGGGTATAAAGTCATTTAATGTGACATCTATACCCGGACGGGGCTGATTTTTACCATTGCTTGGGTATATAAGGCATTTATTTATGCTTTATACCCAATTTTAAGGCACTTCTCCTGTAAAACAGGGTATAAAAACAAAAATTGCCCGCCGTATACCCATAGGTGTCTTTGATTATTGAGGTTTTGGGTATATGTGTGATATTTTTTCCTGATATACCCATACATATTATTAAATAAAATCCTGCGGGACAACTACCCCTGGATTTTCAGATTATATTTCAATTAGTTGTTTGAAGGATGCGGCATATACTGATAGAGCTGCATCGCCGTTGACGCAATCGGCATGCTCTGTAATATCACCGTACCCGGACCATACACAACCGTGTTAAATAATCCCTCACCACCGAACAACACATTGCCAACACCCTTGATTGTCTTTACCTCCATGCGGCAGCTCTCAGACATCGCAGCCACATATCCTGTATCGACAATCTTGCAGTCACCTGCCGGAATCTCATACTCATGTGCCGAACCATCAATCTCAAGGAACACGATTCCGTTTCCGGTGAATTTTCTCATAAGGAAGCCCTCTCCGCCAAACAAACCTCTTCCAAGCTTCTGCTGGATATATACCTCACTGCCCACATTTCCATAGTGAGCAAGATATGACCCCTTCTGCACTATAATACCCTTTCCCGGTGTAATCTCCACAGCCCTGATAGAACCAGGAAACTTTGACGAGAATGCTATCTCCCCTTCCCGCCTTGCCGCATATGTGTTGGTAAATGCACTCTCATTGGTAAACATTCTGCCAAACATCCTGCCAAGCCCGCCTGCCTTCGTCTGCATCTCAATCTCATCATCCATCCATGACATCGCACCGGCTTCACACTCAATCTGCTCTCCCGCTGATAATCTCACCTTGAGCACCGGAAGATTATCGCCATCAATCCTGTAATTCATACTTTTCCTCTTTTCCGAGGTCTTGCCTCTTTTGAAATTTTATGTTTTCGCTACTCATTCATAGTACACTGAACCGCGGGATTTTCCAAGAATTTTTTTATTTTACCTGATAAAAGACCTTCTCTCCTCCTCAGAAAGTTCCATTACCTTCTTTCCCTTTTCTTTTGCATATTTCATAAGTCCCCTTAAATCCATTTTAGTCTGAATCTGACTTAGCAAAATAGGTTCCGGTGTTTCTTTCAAAGACTCTCTATACCTCTTCATCTGTCCAGTCATAATCATACACCTCCATTATTTTCTTTGCATTTGACTCGTCAATAGCAAATTGATATGGATGCAATACGCCAATAACCTCTCCATTAAATACCTGCACATAATGGTCAAGCAATTCTTTATTGGCGGCAAAACCATACACATATCCATCATACCCATAATCTACAGACTTCTGTGCCGCAATAGCAAACAAATGACCTCCTACGCCAAAATATCGAACATCATCGGTCAATAATTTATTATTATCCGGACTTGTACACATCCATGCAATATACATAGCACGCATATCTTTATCGGGCGCAACCGCTACTAACCCCTGAATATCAACTGAACCCTCAACAACAAGTGCATATATCTCATTTTCTTCTGCTAATGATGCCCAGTTCACATACCACCCGTTCTTTTTATTATATTTCTTCAAAAAAGATTTTCTTCTGACTCTAATAACTTCTGTCTGTACAAGTTCTCCTGTTTTACCATCCTTCAGGCAAGGTGTAAATTCATCAATATAAACATTTATCATATACTCACCCTTCCTTTGAACATGTATAATACTTCTATACATATTATACGTCAATTTCATCAAACTCTCAATTATTTAATTATGGATTTACGACTGTTTTCTGATGACTCGGTTGTTCTCAGCCGTCCATTTCCTCGGATTAGTATCGTCAGGTGCAAATTCCTCCGAATTATCATGGTCCCACACGCAGACCGTCGGTTTGTCCTTGTTCTTCCGGTCTGCTTGTCGGCATATAGTACTCTTTGTATTCCTTTTTATAATCAAATGCCATCGGCTTCACCTGCGCTCTCAAGAATCTCACTCTGCTTCTTCCTGCTGAAACCTCCAAGCACCAGATTATACGATTTATCCAGCAAATCCTTTAACAGTTCATCTTCTATTTCACCATTCGGATTGACGGAATTCCAGTGCTGTTTGTTCATATAATAGCCTGGAATGATGTCATCGTACTGCCCACGCAGGAAGCTTCCCTCCTCCGGCTCCAATTTTAACGTAATATACTTCGGTTCATTCTTCCCACTAAGACACACCGCCGCAAACATCTTCCCGCCTATCGCGTAGCGAATCCAGTTCCACTGTGGCGGCAGCTTCGTGACGCCCGGCTTTTTCATCAGATAATCGTCCAACCAGACATACCGCATCTGTCTTACAGCCGACCATATTTTACACTGGTCAAGCCTGACTCCGCAGTCCCCCTGATTCTCGTCATAGGCAAATTCCACCAGCCTCGTGCACGGAAATTCACTGCATTCTCCGCAATGCTCCAGCCCTCTGCCCTCACAGTAGCTCTTTACGGGGCATGCACCCCAAAAAGGATTGTCGATATTTACACAGCCCTTGCATTTGCCGTTCTTCTGCCACTCACATTTCCCACACAAAATACCACATCTTGATTCCATACACTTCTCTCCTCTTCCGTCATTTGCCGTTGTTTGCTTCTTATCCGGCATTTGCAGTTGCCATACCTTTTCCGTTATTTTCCGCTGCCATACTTCTTTTCCATCCGCAAAATGCTCTGCAAAAGCTCCGCCCTCAGTTCCTTTGGCTCGAGCAATTCCGCCTTATCCCGAAAGGTCAAAAGCCACGTCAGCAGATTTTCTTTGCTTGTGTAGTCCGCCTGAAAAAGAAGCGTCCCATCCTTCTGCTCCTCAAAGCAATTTGCTCCAAATTCCTCGACAAGCCTCCATTTGCAGTCCGCCTCAAACAACGCCTTCACCTTAATTCCACCCGGAAATACCCTCTCATCCCTCAAATCAGGCAGGACGGCTTCCCTGCCTGAAAAAACATTCTCCGACATCTGCACCTTGTCCATGCGGTTCAGTTTGAAAAGGCGAAAATCCTCCCTGCTTTTACACCAGCCCCACACATACCAGCTCGACCAGCGAAAAATAAGATAATACGGCTCAATCGCGCGGTCAGACTCCCCACTCGGAGCATAATAAAAGAACTGCAGTTCCCTGTTCTGCTCTATCGCCCCTCTTATGAGCTCGATTTTTTCTGCAAGCGAATCCTTATACCACGAGGACAAATCAATCAGTATCGACTGATCTCCCATCAAAAAATCGGACGAGCCCACCGACAGCTTTTCCATCAACTGTCCATATTTGTTGGTTCCGTTCACGCTGTCAAGGCTTCTTAGCCCCGCGAGAATGTCCTGCATTTCCGCGCGCGTCAGCATGGTTCTGTCGATTTTGTAGCCCGCCATGATTGAGATTCCGCCGTTTATTCCCTGCCTCGTCGCAATCGGTATGCCAGCCCTGCACAAATCCTCAATGTCCCTGTTTATAGTTCGCCTCGACACCTCAAACATCTCCGACAAATAAGGAGCCGTGACGGATTCCTTCTGTAACAGTATGGATAAAATTCCCAGTTGCCTATCTATCTTCATGATTTCTCCTTTGCATACCGATATTATCACAGCAAACACGACACCTGTATGTCATGTTTCCATTATACATAAAAATTGTGAAGAGTGGGGGATTTATAAGAAAAAATGAATGCCGACCGAGCCGGCAGGCGAGATACGAACCCGCTTATACAATAAGCGGGTTCGAGAAGCTCCGCTTCTCTATTGCAAAAAGGGTATCTCCGATGGAGATACCCTTTTTGCAATAAAAAAGCGCGAGACGGGAATCGAACCCGTCCCCGTGGGGGATGAGCTAAAATGGCTAAAAATTCTACCTCAATGTCATGGTTTTGCGTTATAAACAATCCGGAAGAGCATGGCTTTACAGGAACATATAAAGAGATTCTTGAAAAAATTGCTCTGGTATGGATAACGGACGAGTTCCGTGCTTGTGCAATGACATATTGTGTTTCGGATGCTGGATTACATCATGTTCACATGGTTCTATCGGATGATACTACCCATCGGTTTTCTTACATCAAGAAGCTCTACCCTATGGCTCATTGTGAGGAAACACTTGGTTCAAAGAGACAGGCGGAGGACTACATATATAAAAAGGGTGCCTTTGAGGATTCCACTGAAAAAATACTTGAAATATATACACATGGAGAAATTAAGGGTAAACAAGGGAAAAGAAATGATATTGACCGAATTAATCAATATCTTAACGAGGACTTTACTCCCTCGGAGATATTTAAGATCAATCTAGCGTACCGCCGTTATGAGAAGATAACCAGGGACGCATATTTTGAAATGAAGCGTCAAAGCGTTCCAGTATTTCGTGATGTGTATGTTGAATGGCATTGTGGAGCTGCCGGGACCGGTAAGTCGCATGAGTATGTCAATTTATGTGAAGAGTTTGGACGTGATAACGTCTACTTCGCAAATGATTATGACAATGGCGGCTCTGGTCTATTCGATAAATACAATGCAGAGAAAATTGTATTTATTGATGAATTTAAAGGTCAAATCACATTTACAAAGCTTTTGAGCCTGTTAGATGGGTATACATCGCAGGTGCATTGTCGATATAACAACGTGTACATGCTGTGGGACAAGGTCTATGTTTCTTCTATCTTCCCCCCGGAGCTATTATATAAAAAAATGGTGCAGGATGATACGCACATTGATACTGTTGAGCAGTTAAAAAGAAGAATAAATAAAATTGTGTATCATTACAAGCAGCAGAATAGTTTTAAAAAATATGAAATGAATATGAGAGAATACAGCGATTATGAACATCTTAAAGTTGCCGCATTGGGGACAGAAGATGGTTTTATGAATTGTGAGGATTCAGAATTGCCTATATGGATGAGATATTAGGAGGTACTAAATGAGTGAAAAGAATAATGTAGTATATGGGATGATCAATTATGGAAATGTGGAATTATCTGACGGAGCTAAGGGCTCGTTTGAGTATATTCGTGATGATATTGCGGATATTAAGAAAAGGTATATTGCCCTTGGATATCATTTATCAGAATTTGATAAGAATGAGTATTTCAAGGAGTACGGCTATTCTAATCTTGATGACTTTGTGCTTGCCAATTTCAATATTGACAAAAAGGCTTTGTCAAGAATATTGAGCGTGTATTATAAATTCAGTGAACCATATAAAATTTATGTATCAGAAAAGTACTCCGAATATTCATATAGCCAGCTTTGTGAAATGGTCAGTCTTAAAGATGAGGAGTTAAAAAGTGTCACCCCAAAAATGACTATTCGTGATATTCGAGATTATAAAAAATCTCTAAAAAATGAAAAGTTTCGCGACGTCGCGAAAAATAATAAAGTTGAAGAAAAAGTATTGACAAAACAAGAAAAATGTGTATCTGCTCCCCCACTTCCCGAGCCTGATTTACAGCGTCCCTTTGATGAGCGTTACCAGTTGATTACTGGTAATGATTTGTTTATTGAACTTATGGAATGTCTGACCGGGCATATAAAGAATGTTGATAAAGTGGCGGCAATAGTACAGCTTTTAAATAATAGTGGTTTATAAGTATAATACTCGTTGACAATATACCCAATTGGTAGTATAATAAATAATGTGAGAGGGAGATATAAGGTGTATACAGCACATGCACTGGAAAGGAGGTAAAAGCAGTGGGTAAGAAAAAAAGAAAAAAGTCTATAAAGCTTATCGATTTGGCGGTCGGTGCTCTGATAGACTTTTTAATAGGGTTATTGTTGCTTCTTCTTGATAAGTTAATTAATTAAGAGCAATTTGCAGGGAGTGGAACTCCACTCCTTGCATCCCTAATATATCATATTCCCATTGTTATGTAAAGATATGCTATTAAAATTAGGTATTTTCTTTGTCGCACTAGGTGTAGTAAAATTATGTATTGCATTAGTGATGTACGTTGATAGCCGCAAAGAGGTATAAATTGAACATTCATGATAATATTAAAAACGCTAGAATAAAAGCAGGATTAACACAAACCGAACTTGCTCTTGCTATCGGTGTAACACAAAAGGAGATTAGCCGTTGGGAGACCGGGTCCCGTACGCCACAAGTAGAGACTTTTGCCAGTATATGCAAGGCTTTAAATGTATCGGCTGATGTTCTACTTGAAACCGGAATAAAATGATTGAAAAGGATGATGAGAGTGCTGCTCATCGTCCTTTTTATTTTTCACAAGCAAACCAAACGTGCCCCCTGCTTTTTAGGGGGTTCAGCGGCGTTTTATGCCGATGAAGCGGAGCCAGTTTAACTGTTACCTTGGCGCGCCACTAAATATATTATCAGCTATATACCAGATGGCTAAGCAACATAGCGGCAGATAACGTCTTGGTTCGCGGTACTGCATATCGGCAGCTACTACCGACACCCGCGTTTGATTACCAATTGTACACCAGAGTATGCTACTCCTCTGCCCTTTGAATATAATGTATATAAACAAATTGTTCCCCCTATGGGGGGATTTAGGGGGCAATGTGAGTAATAAAGTTGTAAATTGATAACGATTAGAATATAGAAAACCAAAGGCAATCCCGGAAGACAAGGCCCGGAACGGGGCGCTGTCGGGGTTCGCCGATGAGATTCCAATAAAAATACTATCATATTTACAGTAAAAAAATTTTCAAAAAAAAAGTTGGCGCTAGTATTACCGCCAACTTTATAACAAAAACAAAAAGCCAAAAAAGTCCCTATTTATGGGGCTTTCCAGACTTAAATTTTGTTATGAAGTAAAAAACAACTTTATAACAAAATGACAAAAAATAAATCAACTTCCAAACAATCAAGAAAATTGATTTATTTTAATCATATAATATTCTATTTAGTCATTCTATCCAACTCATTATTTATAACAGTTTTAATCAATGTTTTACCCTGTTCGTCAAGTAGATTATAATATTTTATAACATCATCAATTACAACATTAGAATTATTTTGTGGACCTGCACTACCCTGCTCGATTGTCTTATAGGGATTAAGTAACTGACTAATATATGAGAAATCATAAATTGGTGCTACCTTGATTCTGATAAGCTTTATATAAGAACTGCCGTAAAGAATATTTTTAAAGGTGTCATTCCTAACACTGGCAGCTTTATCATGTGAAGCGTCATCAAGCTCAATTGCTAAGATTGGCTTGGCTGTTTCCGGCTCTACAATTAAAAAATCTGTATGCTTTGCCATAATTCTTGCAAAATTTCTCTTATAATACTTGTTGCGGTATTTTACCTTGAAAATGTCTGCCAATCTCACTTTATAATGTATCTCGACATTAAAATTTTTTAATGCCTGTCTCATCTGTAAATAAAATTTTAATTCCGTAGGTGTTAATAACAGTGTAGGTACATAGTTGTTCCTGATTATCTGCGCTTCTTTTTCCGGATTGTAATTTCTTGTATGAGCATGTACGTCTGTTGAGCCATCGTCATCAGCTTCCACTGTCTCCTCGGATTTTGGTTGAAACATACGATAAATATAAAGCGCACCTAGCACAACAATCAAAATAAAAATTATAGCATTAGTAATTGTAGTCATCCTATTTTTGTCTCCCTATCGTTTGTAATCTGTGATTTTAATAACTCTTTATTTTGTTCAGCTTCATACTGCTCTACCCATTCTCTTAGAATTTTTTCAATTTGCTTATTAGTTGTCCTATCTTCTTTAGACGCAATCTCCTTTATTTTGTCCATAAGTGTCTCGTCAATCCTTAATGGATATGCTTTATTTTTATAGTTTCCTTGTGGCATAAAATTCCCCCTAAAAAAATATAGATATCTATTGACAATCTAATAAATTTATGTTAAATATAATGATGTGTTCAGTAGATATCTATTAGATATATGTTGAATATGTTGGCGCGTAGGTCGGCAACCTTTAAAAGCCAGTGTATAGATGGGTTTTATTTTGAAGAGTATGTTTTACCATCTAACCAATCTATGAGGGAGAACGGCAGGACTTGAAGCCTGAGCAGCTTACTTCCTGCTACCCTCACAAAATGTTTCACATTGTAGTTTATCAAAAACGAAAGGAAAAGGCAATAACAAATTGCCGGGGGAATGAAATGGATGAGACATCAGTACAGATAAGTTTAGAGGAGCTTACAGCAATACATGCTCTCGCGTATGCGCAGATATCATCTAATGAGAAGTACATTAGAAAACTCGAATTAGCAAAGATGGATACCAGCGATTTCATAAATAGTAATGAAGTACTCGAAGGAATAATTAAGAAGTTAGAGAGTGCAAGTGTAAACCTGTTCACAGGTCGTATAAGATAAAAAATAGGCAATTTTATTAAAAACGAAAGGAAAAGGCAATAACAAATTGCCGGGGGAAAGAATGTCACTTAATGAAATACTCAAAGATGTAATTAATCGAAACGTAGTAAATGAAGAGCTTAGAAATATCATTTATAAGTTCTGTACCGAGGAGAATCAAAGCATTGTTGAAACTGAACATGCTCTTGTTTCTTCCCGTTGTTTTTCAGAATTTAAGCTTGAAGAGTCAGAAATCATTGTCTCGGTAATGCTTGATAATATAGCAGACGACATGGAACATTATTCAGATTATCTTTTGTCCGGTATGAGAAATTTGATTGAAATGTTGAAAGCAAATATAGACGGTTCAATTTTATATCAGTCAAAAAGGAAGCATGCGGAAGTAGCGGAAACCGGATTATGGGATCTAAAAGAAAAAATATGATGTAACTGGGAGGGTTTACATCCTGAATAAAAAAGACACTAATAGCCGCATGAGCATACATGTAGGGACATGGCGGCGTATAAAGTCTTTCCAATTCCCCTAAATATAAATTAAAAAAATAATAAAGAAAAGAGGAAAAAAACATGAGGAAGATTTTAGGTTACAGGAAATTCAATTCCAAGAAGGGAACTCCGGTATGTGTAGTATCATATCAGGAAGATTTCTCCGATTATGACAAGGAGCACTCAGAGGAGCTGGGCGGCTCAAAAATATCCATCGCCATGGTGTTTGGTGATGACGGAAAGGTTTTCAATAAGGATTGTATCGGCAAGGAGCTTCAGGGCTTTGTAGGGTTCAGTAATGGCAGCACCATTATTCAGAATCCAACAATTAAGTAGTTCAGTCCAGTCAAAGACTGATAAAAATATGTTTTCATTCTTTCAAAAAAATTACAAGGAGGAAAAGAAATGGGTGCAATGTTAGTTGCGGAAGGTGTTTCAAGTATTACAGGATTAGTAGGTGTAATCAATGACCTTATCACTGTCGCAGGTACAGTAATTCAGTTTGGTCTTACTACATTCCCTATCAATGTGGGTGTTGCTGTTGGTCTTGTCGGCAGTGTAGCGGCATTTATTCGCAAGGTGAAGCCATCGGCAAGGGCTTAAGAAATTGAATATTCAATTGCGGGGGAACGGGGTTGGCTTCGCCTGCCCCGTTTTTCTTTTAGGAGGTGTTATTGTGAATAAAATTATAAATATACTGCTCTTCTCCGCTCTTGTTATCGGGAGTATCGGACTAATAACATATGATGTGTGGGCGGATGATATTGCAATTTTTTCAGGTGATGGTGAGACTGAAACTGTTGCCTCTGATAATGGTAGTACGTCTGATGTTGACGTTTCTATTCCGAGACCTAGTTATGTTCCTGATAATTATAAATATCGAACATATACTTTACAGTTTGGTTACACTTCGCAGGTATCAAATGGTGTAAAAAATACGTCTTATTATTTTGATTGGACTATATGGTTTCCAGAGCAATATGATATTGTACCTTGTTTATCTCGTGGCTCTCATAAAGTAGGTGGAGGTTGGTATTATACTTTATCGAGTTCATTTTATTTATATAATCCTAATACTTATAATTATACATCTATTTATGTTACAAATGGTATGCCAGGTGATAAGTATACATATTCATGCTCTATTGATGGCAATGATGTGAAAATTTATTCGTATGTTAATGAAAGCTTTGAGAGTACAACTTTTAAATCTTTAAAAAAAGATGAAGTATCTAATAATACAAATACTATAAAAGATATAGCCGCGAACCCTTATAAGTATTTAAGTTATTTTGATAGTAGTTATAGTAAATTGGATTCTTATCAGCTATCTTTTAATGATTATTATTTACATCAAGATTATAGTGGGTATACAGATTTAATGGGCGGTAGATTAGGCGAGAATTATTTTTATCGTTCAGATAAAGGCGATAAAAATGCAGATATGCAAAATGCATTAAAAACTTTAGAAAGCTATCGTGCAAGCGGTGAAGTTGTATATTCATCTCCCAAGATGTCATCCTGTTCATTGGCTGGTAATACATTGATTATGAAATATTATTATGATACTGAGAAGCCAGTTCCAAGTCATTTATATACATATAAAGATATATTTGTAAAAATTAAAGGTGTTTCTAATTGGATAAATTGTGCAAATGCTCTAGAAGATAATAAATATATTTTGACCCTTAAAGATAATTCTTCATCATCTTGTATATCAGGAGTTTTAAATATAGATATTCTCAAAGATATTGTTGCTGTACAACAGGAAAAGGAAACTGATGACATAGACATTCAGGCTGTTATATGGGGTGTTCAGTATGGTTACAAAAAAGCCGGAGCCGTTTTTTCTCAGTATGCATATGTTAGAACGGATTTTGAATTTTCAAGATATGTATTTCAAAATGCATCGGATGATGAAGATTATAATTTCAGCGTTGGTGATTTAGGAAATCTTGGTAATTTAGGTACAAGTGGTTCAACTACAATTATAGGAGGTACACCAAATGCACCAAGTGGTGGAAATGGTTCTAATAATGTGTGGACAGATTCATCATCAGGTGGTGGGTTATCGTCAATTACTGACTGGGTTAAAAATTTTAAATTTGACTTCTCAGCAATAACTGGTGCAATTCAAGGCTCATTTTCTCTGGTAACGTCTTTCGCTTCACTTATTGGTAACATATTCCAGAATTTTTTTGGTGAAGCAGTTGGAGTTGTTGCCTTGCTTGCAATAGGAATATGTGTTGTTCTACGTCTTGTAGGCAGATAGGAGGTTATCATGGAGTTGGTTGATGGATTAGAGCAAGCAATAGCAAGTGCTGCAGAAGTCTTTCATGTTGTTTTAAATTTACCCTGTTTATGGGTAAAAAATGTAACTGTTGGTCAAGCTTTGCTTGCACTCATTATTTTAGCCATGATGTTTTGGCTTTTGTGGGATTTATTGAGAAAGTAGGTGGATGTAATTGGATGGTATTTTAAACTGGTTATTCGCAGGTGCTGAGGTGATACCTGAGCTTGTTGTAATTGTCAAGCTGTCCCTCATGTATTACGCAGTTAATTTTATAGTTGATATATTAGATATTTGTAAGAAAGGGGTGAAATATTAATGGGCGATGATGCAACAGAAATTACTCTCACTGATGAAGTACTGACCGAAGAAGAATTTCAATCTTCAACGATTGAAACTGAAATAGAAGAGCCTGAAACTGAATTAAATGAGAATGAATCTGGTGAGATAGACACAGGCACCGAAGAAGATAGCAGCTCATCTATTCAGTACATATTAGTGACTGCTGAGACGGAGACACAGATAGATTATTCTCCGAACTTTATATCTATTGAGGACAAGCTTGATACTATCGTCACTTGCTCTATTGTTGTTATGGCTGTAATTGTTTTGAGCTGGATTCATTTGATATCCAGAAAACGGAGGAACCGCAGGTGATAATAATATTATTTATAGTAGTATATTTTGTAATCGGATCCATTATTTTTAAAGGATTCGCTCCTTTTCTCAAAGCTCAGAAGTACCTTCCACGAGCTCTTGTTGTTGGAGCAAAAGACATGTTTTTATACATAAAGAACAAGGATTACAAGAAGTTTAATATGTCCGGTATAATAATGTACGGCGGTCTTTTCGGTACCGGTAAGACATTCAATATAGTGAATTTAGTATGTAGAGTGTATAAAGCCTATGACAACATAGAGGTATATTCAAATGTCACATTAAATAATGTACCATATACACCATTCCTGTATTTTGAGCAGATAACGGAGCCTGTAGATGAAGGTAAGCACCGAATATATATATGCGATGAGTTCGGTTCACTCTTCAACAGCAGGAATTATGGTAGCAGCAAGCTGACTGAAGCTCAATATCTCACTGCCCTCAATCAGCTACGAAAAGAGAAGAAACTTCTCTTAATTTCAACGCAGAGGTACGGCATGTGCGACAAGATATTCCGTCAAGTATGCATGGAATGGCGCGAATGCCATAAACTGTGGAGATTTATGTGGTACTACCGATATGATCCGTATGACCTCGAATATAGTTACGATCCACGCATAGTCCAGCCGTTGTCGATTTTTCCGACAATGGTATTTGCTACAAATAAAAAGAGAAATCAGTATAACACTCATGAGTTTGTAAAAGGATTCGATAATCCTATTACAATCACGGATAGAGCTGATGACAGTTCATTTACAAAGGCTGATTTTGGTTATGGCTCAAAGTCAAAACCGCGTTATGTAAGACGCTCGAATAAAAAATAATTTGACCGCCCGGAAGCTGCCGCCTGCGCTTTATGCGCTCGGCAGTTCTGGGCGCACAGTCAAGGGGGAATTAAAAATGTTAGAATCAGAATGGCTCGCAATGGGATATAAAAACGGAATAATAACCGATGTTCCTTTAGATAAGCAGGTTTTATTTAAAAATGTATATACAGGCTGGTTCCGTATGAAAATTAACACTATCAAGTCTCAATCTGTAGACCGTATAGAATGTACATATAATAAATACTATCTTAATGCTGATATAAACAACATGCCTGTCCATCAAATCAATGAGGTATATTGTTATCAGTTCTTAAATGATATTCTTATCAAATATAAGACAATCACAAAAAAAGAATACGGACGGATATATCAGATAATAAATAATGTGTTGTCTTATGCCTATGATTGTAATATCGGATTTGCAAAGTCAATAGACTGGCACATTGTTAAAAGGTATATCGCCGAAGGTAACATAAAAGAAAATATAAAAAGTGAGCATTGTATCAGCTCAACAGATAGAACCGCCATCATCAATGCGGTGCTCAATGATAATATTTACCCGGAAAAGAGGTCGGCAAGTCTATGCGTGTGCCTTAACTTCTATCTCGGATTACGCATAGGCGAACTGGCAAGTATCACATGGAATGACATTGATTTTAATGCACGAAAGCTCTATGTACATACCACTCAAACCAAGAGCTATGCGCGTGATGATTCCGGAAATCGTATAGGTGTCATTTCCTATCATGATCAGGACACCACTAAAACACCGCATGGTGTTAGGTATATACCGCTTGTCAATGAAGCGGTTTATATTCTCCTGAAGCTTAGGGAGTATCACACTCAACAGGGATATGAGGATAAGCATATTGCTTATGATGGTGCTGATACCATTTTAAGTAAGAGCATTGAGAGGACGATTTCCCGACTTAATGAGCTGTGTGATGTTCTTCCGTTCAATTCGCACCTCATCCGAAAGACGTTTGCTACTACCCTGCACGAAAATGGGGTGCCCACAAAAATTATATCAGACCTTATGGGACATGCAGAAATCAGGACAACGGAGAAGTTCTACATTATCAGTTCAGGTAATGATATTACTTATCTGAGAGACATGCTTCAGGAAGCATTAAAAGTGAGGTAAATTTATATGAATGACATGGTAGCAACTAATATAGGTTTAACCCCTAAAGAGGATTATCTTGACATCATGGCTATGCAATACGGCTTTGAATCGTATGAGGATTTGAAAAAAGCAGGATATAAAATAAATGTTAAAGGAGATGATTTTAAGATGGCTGAACATACACGACATAAATTAAGAATAAAAGAAGAATTTGCAAATGCAATTATTACTGGCGAAAAAAATTTTGAAATCAGAAAAAATGATAGAGGTTTTCAGCGTGGTGATTTAATAGAATTTGTTGTTGTGGACGATAAAGGAGTTGCACATCACCATGAGATTGATGAGTATTTATATAAAATCAATTATGTTATGAATGGATATGGGTTAAAAAATGGATATGTTGTTTTTGGAATAGAAGATGTTTTTAAGTAATAAAATTCCCCGGTAGATTCTACCGGGGATAAAATAAAAGAAAGCGCGAGACGGGAATCGAACCCGCGACCCCCTCCTTGGCAAGGAGGTGCTCCACCGCTGAGCCACTCGCGCATTGTACTTTGTAAGCTGTCTGTCGCACTCACAAGGACAAGTAGTATATTACTACATGTCCCCGGAAATGTCAACAGCTTTTTAAATTTTTTTTATATTTTTCTATTGATACTATTTTTCTGTGTCCCTCTTTTTGCCCTGTGGCTCAATGCATTTCTCAGTGCCCTCACCGTATTCACCATTGCCACTGTAAATGCCGCTGTCTGCACCGTCTCCACAAGAACATAGTAATATCCAACTGAATCCTTGAGTATCGTGACACCATTTTGCAGTTCTTCAGAAAATAACCGGATAAACGCATCCGTTCTTGGAAAAACATAGCCAAATATACTTATGATGACATATATCGCCCATGACACTGCAAGCACGCGCACCAGCTCTTTTTTGCCGGCAAATCTATTTCGTGAAAGCCTTGCCACAGTCACAATTATCAAGACAGCAAGTGATATGAGAAGTACCAACGCTACGACAAGCTGCACAGGGTTCAGGCTGCTGCCAAATTCCGCCCAGTAAATAATGCTGGCTATGACAAGCCCGCGCGACACTCCCGCTGCCATCCTTACATACAAATTCAGACAGAAGTACAGCGTCCACATACACCATAGCCCCGCATTTTTCTTAAATATAATGCACTCTGCCCCGCATATAATAAAAGGCAGGGAAAATATGAGTGCCATTATGCTTCCGAGCAGAAACATAGACATTATTCCGACTATCGCTCCGACGCCCATAAGCACCATCCCCACAATAAATCTTTTGGTAATAATGCTCTTAGCTGTGTCCGTATGCTCTGCTTCTGCTGCCTGTCCGCCATTGTCCGCTTCCCCTGCCGGCATCTCACCTTTCACCAGCTCATCCAATGACACACCGAATATTGTGCTGAGCTTTACCAGTTTATCCAAATCAGGAACCGCACTATTATTCTCCCATTTAGACACCGACTGTCTGGACACACTAAGCTGCTCCGCTAAATCCCCCTGCGAAAGCTTTTTCTCCTTGCGCAGGTTGTATATTGTTTCGCCTAAATTCATCTTCGACCACCCCTGTCTATATTGTTTTCATACTCAGATACTAAAGCATTTATGAAAAAAAGTCTATCAAACCGGCTTTAAAATTCAGCAACCAGCGGTTGCACCCCACTTAAACACGACACTTTTTAGTATTTTACTATGAAACCGTTTTATAATTAAATCTCCCCCCTGATATATACCCCCTCGTCAGTTATACAACTCTCCAAGCGTTGTCTCACCCCAACTGTAATTGGTAAGATAGCTTCCTTTAAAGAGCTGTGAATACTTTTCGATTCCGGTAAGATAATCGTACAGATCGCAGTTGACCCGCTCACATATAATACGTCTTTTTCCGTCCACTGCCTCAACAACATCCGCAATCCCATATTCCTCAAGAAGATTTTTGAGCCGGAGTGCGACCTTGCGGTACCGTGAATATATAACCGGACTTGCAGGCTCATCCTCCCAGAGAAAGCTTATCGCCTCCTCCGAGGTCACAAATCCGCCGCGCCTGTCGACGAGCAGGGCAAAAAGCTCCTTGGATTTCTTATTTCTGAAGGCTATCGGTCTGCCATCAACAAACACGTCAAAATATCCGAATGTCCTTATCGTGACCTTATGACCGTCGCAGGACAGCTTCTCTGTTACATTTTCAGCCTCCGTTTCAGAACTGCCTGACAGATATGCTTCATTTTCAGGCACTATATACAGCATAATATATCTGGAGGATACATTATCCGAGGTCTTCTGTGTGCATACAGCCCGCACCTTCTTCACCTTCTTAGAGCTTACATCCTTATATGTGAATTCTTCCTCGCCATCCTTCAGGAGCCTCTCGAAGGCTTCATATTCTGTGGCACTGCGTTCGACAAAATTCTCAATCGGTGTACCCTTCTTCATAAGCTCGTTCCACTCATCAGCCGAATATCCAAAAAATCCGCACACATTCTCGCTCGAATACAGCGGTAAAACATAGCCATCCGCAGTCACCTTAAACGCCGCAACACCATCCGTGAACTGCCGCATAAGCTGTGTCATATTCGCCTTCAGGCTCTCATTTTCGTTTCTCAGCCGCTCTGTTTCTGTCAGATCAACAAGCCTGCGGCAACAATAAAAACTTATATTTTCATCTATTTTAAGAAAAATACCGCTATATGCCCTTATATGTCCATCTGATGATCTCGCATGATAATTGATAATTAATGGCTGCTCTGTATCCTGTATCTCTCTTCTGTTATCGGCAAATTCAGCAAAAAATTTCTGCACTCTCTCCACATCCTCAGCAGCAACTGTATCTTTTATCCACTTTCTGGTTGCATCTGCAAGCTGCATGGGGATATTTTCAAGCCATGTAAACATCGGCGAATTATTGCTGTACAGACACTTTACGGTATCTGCCGCAAAATTATATTCAAAAATCTTATCATACACCTCAGACAACGCTTTAATATATCTTCTGTTCTCCCTGTCCTTTCTTGCAAGCTGTCTATGTGTGACATCCATACACGCGCTCTGGAACTCCTCGGTGCCATCTTCGTTTATCACCTTCGTAACCCATCCGAACACATGCGCCCTGCTGCCGTCGAATCTGAGCAAGGTCATCTCGCCCGCCACCGGAGCACCAGCCCTGTATACCTTATTAAGATATACCGAAAACCTGTGTCTCTCCTCTATCGGAATCAGCAGAAACAGATTATTCTTATACATTTCATAATAGTCTGCTTCGCCGTCCTTTTTCCCGGAAAAATGTAACAAATCCAGCATATTTTTATTAATATATGTAATTCTTGGCTGCTTCTCACAGGTATATTTTATAAAGCCGCAAGGAACAGTATCATTTAAGAAGCTTAGATTATTATTAGACACAATGCTCTTATCTGCACATGTAAAATCCGAATTCAATACTGTATGCTGCATGTCGTCATAGGTATCTGTGATGTCGACAACCACGGAATACCCTATAAGCTTTCCGTCCTTCCCACGCTTTACATTCACGGAATCCTTCACAAAAATAATATTTCCATCCTTCTTTTTGATATGATACTTCTCCGAATAAGCTCCCTCACCGCCCCTCAGCATCCTACGCAAAAAAGACAGGTATTTCTCCCTGTCATCCTCGCATAAAAGTCCTGTATATCCGTATTCGCTATCCGTCAGCTCATTTTTTGAATATCCTGTCATTCGGCATAAGCTGTCACTTACAAATCTAAGCTTTTGGGCATCGGATATATCATACTCGTGATATCCACTAATATTATCTAAAATTTCAAACGCTCCCACACAAATACTCCAACTGAAATATGATATGAGGGTCGAAAGATATTCTGCCCCTCATCCGGTATCCTGCACATAAAATATAAATATCAGCATAAAAGCACAATATTATCTTATGCATATCTACCATTATATACTCTCACCGTCATGATGGCTACCCTTTTCTAAGCTCCGTCTTTTTTATTTTCCCGCTTATTGTTTTAGGCATTGCCGACACAAACTCTACAAGACGCACCCACTTATATTCGGCAAGTCTCCTGTTGCAAAATTCTTTTATCGCAAGCTCAAGCTCCCTTGTGGGTTCATAGCCATGTCCCGGCACTATAACAGCTTTTATAGCCTGACCGCGCAGCTTGTCCGGAACACCTATGACACTGCACTCTACAACAGCCGGATGCTCCATCAGAACATTCTCAATTTCATAAGGTCCCACCCGGAAGCCTCCCGTCTTTATTATGTCATCAAATCTGCCATGAAACCAGTAAAGTCCGTCACTGTCCCTATATGCCGCATCACCTGTATGGTATACTCCACCTCGCCACACATACTTATACTGCTCTTCATTGTCAAGATAGCCTGTAAATACTCCTGCCTGTTTTCCGCTTGCAGGCGGTATAATTACAACCTCCCCTATCTGTCCGTCAGGAACCCGTTTTCCAGCTTTGTCACGCAGCTCTATGTTGTAGAACGGCGAAACCGTCCCCATTGCCCCCTCCTTAGGCTGTCTTCCCTTAAAATTAGCCATAAGAAGTGTTGTCTCCGTCTGTCCATAGCCTTCACAGAGCGGTATTCCCGTCTCCTGTGTGAATTTCCTGAACACCTCAGGTGCGAGCATTTCTCCCGCAGTGGAGGCATGCTTAAGCGTCGGCATGCTCTCAATTCCTTTGCGTACAAGGTATCTGTATACTGTCGGCGGCGCACAAAATGAGGTCACGCCATATCGGTTAATCACCGTGACAAGCTGCTTCGGGTCAAAATTATCAAAATCATATATCATAACCGCACTTCCGATAAGCCACTGTCCATATATTTTCCCCCATGATGCCTTAGCCCAGCCGGTTTCCGCAACCGTAAAATGTAGTCCGTCATCCTGCGCCTGCTGCCAATATTTTGCCGTGACTATATGCGCCAATGGATATGTAAAATCATGTATCACACCCTTAGGATAACCTGTCGTACCCGATGTGAAATACAGCATCATAGGGTCGGCCGCACTCGTTTCAACTCTGTCGAAAGCATCGCCTGCTGTCTCCATCTGCGATGTCAGGTTAAAAAAGCCTTCGACATCCTTCTGAACGCACCACAGCACAGGGGTCTTTTCTGATTTTCTGAGTGCCTGCTTTATGGTTGAAGGTACATCGTCCTGGGCAGTGCATACTATCGCCTTCACCCCGGATGCATTGATTCTGTAGACAAAATCATCGACCGTAAGCATATGTGTCGCAGGAATCATAACCGCGCCAAGCTTATGAAGCGCAACTGCCGCAAACCAATATTCATAATGGCGCTTCAGGACAAGCATAACCCTGTCCCCTCTTCCTATTCCGTATTCTCTGAACACATTTGCCATTTTGTTGCTGTATCTTTTCACGTCAAGAAAAGTAAATATGTGCTCCTCATTTTCCACATTGCACCATACCATAGCACGCTTATCAGGTGAAACAGCCGCATATTCATCCACCACATCATATCCAAAATTAAAATTATCCGGATAATTTAACGTCAATTTTTTTAAACCACCATTTTCATCATTAATCTCAGTGCAAAACCTCTGATATATACTGCTCATATCTTTCCTCTCACCACATGCTGCTTTTTATATTTTTATCCAATTGCATACTGCAAGCATTGCTTGCAGTACTGCCCCAATAAGTAGTTTGAAAATAAAATTTTCAAACTTTGTTATCTGATAACGTCCATCCCGATACTGCGGAACCTGTCATATCTTTTTCCTACTAATTCCGTATCTCTTGACAGTTCATCAAGCTCTTCTTTTATCAGCCTTCCGATTCGGTCGTAAAATTCTTTTTTCCCGATTTCCTTTTCAGACAATATTCTCTCAATTACTCCAAGACCCTTTGCATCCTCAGCCATAAGCTTAAGGCTTGCCGCTGCCTCTCCTGCCTTCTTGGCATCCTTCCACAGAATACTGGCACAGCCCTCCGGTGAAATAACCGAATACACCGCATTTTCAAGCATCCATACCCTGTCTGCCACTGCAAGTGCAAGTGCTCCTCCGCTTCCGCCCTCCCCTATAAGTATTGAGATGACGGGCACACACAGTGTTGTCATTTCCAAAATATTTCTCGCTATTGCCTGCCCCTGGCCGCGCTCCTCAGCCTCAACTCCACAGTATGCACCCGAGGTATCTATAAAGCATACTATGGGTCTACCGAATTTTTCCGCCTGCTTCATAAGGCGGAGAGCTTTTCTGTAGCCCTCCGGATGCGGAGCGCCAAAGTTCCTGTAGCTTCTTTCCTTCGCTGTATGCCCCTTTTCAATTGCTATCACCGTCACAGGCATGCCATTAAGTCTGGCAATTCCACCGACTATTGCTTTGTCGTCCGCATAACAGCGGTCCCCATGAAATTCTATGAAATTTTTGAATATATTCTTTATATAATCTGTCCCTGTCGGTCTGCCGTTGTCCCTTGCAATCTTCACTCTCTCATAAGGTATCTCATTCATACATTTACACTCCCTCATGCATCTTAAGCAGCTCCGTAAGCAGCTTTTTCTGCTTATTTCTGGCAGCTATTGCGTCAACAAAGCCATGCTCTAACACAAATTCCGCTTTCTGAAAACCGTCCGGCAGGGCTTTTTTGGTAGTCTGCTCTATAACTCTCGCTCCGGCAAAGCCTACTATTGCACCCGGCTCTGCCAATATAATATCTCCATCCATCGCAAAGCTTGCCGTGACACCTCCCGTTGTCGGGTCGGTGAGCACGGTTATATATAAAAGTCCCGCATCACTATGGCGCTTCACGGCCGCACTCACTCTTGCCATCTGCATAAGCGACAGAAGCCCCTCCTGCATTCTTGCACCGCCCGATACCGTAAATCCTACTACTGCCAAATGTTTCCACGCAGCATACTCAAACAGTCTTGTGAGCTTTTCTCCAACTGCACTTCCCATGCTTCCCATCATAAAATAAGCATCCATCACAAAAATACAGCAGTGGCACCCTCCAATTCTTACCGTTCCGCATATCACCGCTTCCGTCTGTGAGCTTGCCGCCCTTACGGCATCCAGCTTTTCATCATATCCCGGAAAGCCTAACGGATTGTCCGCTCTCACATCCTTATACATCTCAACAAAGCTTCCTTCATCTGCTATAAGCTTTATTCTCTGTCCTGCACGCATACGGAAATGATATCCGCAGCCGCATACCATATTGTCAGCCATCAGTCTGCTCAAAGGAATTTCCCTGTGGCAGTTCGGACATTTCTGCTCCGGCTCACCTTCATCCTGCATTACGGGAACTGAGCATCTTCCACCCTCTTCCAATTTATTTTTAGGTTTCAAAAAGTTCATAAGTGCCATATCAATCCCCTATCACAATATTTTATATACTAACGGCCACACATTTGCGCCGGTACACAGCGTACAAGCATTAGCTTTTTGACAAAATTACCTGTTTCCCATAAAAGTCAGGTCATAATTGCCGGAGGAAAATCTGTCATCCTCGACTATGCATAGCTGCTCCTCAACATTGGTTTTAATACCGTCGATGACCAGCTCGCATAGAGAAGCCCTCATTTTTCTGAGCGTCTCCTCCCTTGTCTTGGCATATACGATAAGCTTGCCCAACAGTGAATCATAGAACGGAACAACTTTCATTCCTTCAACAAGAAAGGTATCAAACCTCACGGAGGGACCTCCCGGAATATGCAAGAATTCAAGCTTTCCGCAATTCTGTGCATTTATGCGGCATTCTATCGCAGAACCCATTATCCGTATATCCGCCTGGGTGAAATTAAGCTCAATCCCTGCGGCTATCCTTATCTGCCACTTAACAATATCAATTCCCGTCAATATCTCTGTTACGCAATGCTCCACCTGAAGTCTCACATTCATTTCCATAAACCAGAAATTTCCCGCTCCATCCAAAAGGAACTCCAGTGTACCGGCACCTACATATCCTATCTGCTTTACGGCATCAGTGATAACCCTGATCATATTTTCTCTCTGCTTTTCCGATACGGCAGGCGATGGTGTCTCCTCCACAAGCTTCTGATTTCTTCTCTGCAATGAACAATCTCTTTCACCCAGACACACAACATTTCCGAATTCATCCGCAAGAACCTGAAATTCAACATGCCTTGCAGGAAAAATGTATTTTTCAAGATACATACTTCCATCACCGAATGCATTTAAAGCCTCACTGACCGCCTGAACATATGCCTCATCCAGCTCATCCGCCGACTCTATAAGACGTATTCCTCTTCCACCGCCGCCGGCACATGCCTTAAGCATAACAGGATAACCGATTTTTCCGGCTACACTCTTAGCTTCATCGAGCGACTGTACCGCTCTGCTCCCCGGAATCACTGTAAGCCCTGTTTTTCCGACAAGCTCCTTTAAAACTGCCTTATCACTCAGTCTCTCCATGCTCTCAGGCTCAGGTCCTATAAAAACCAACCCATTTTTTCTGCACAATCTCGCAAAATGTGCATTTTCGGACAGAAATCCATACCCGGGATGTATTGCCTGCGCTCCGGTAAGAATTGCAGCACTGATTATCTGTTTTTCATTGAGATAGCTCTGTGCTGCCTGCGCTCCCCCGATACATACACTCTGGTCAGCCAGTGCGACATGAAGAGCATTTTTATCCGCCTCCGAATACACCGCCACAGTCGATACTCCCATTTCCTTGCAGGCTCGTATTATTCTGACCGCTATCTCACCTCGATTGGCAACTAGAATCTTTGAAAACATAATCTACTCCACTTCTGTTATCGCAAACGAAAAATCCGCCGATACACAGTTTCTTTCTCCTACCCTGACAGTCCCCTGTGCAAAATAAAACGGATGCTTTGACCTTACTATGCTGCACCTTGTCTCTATTACATCCCCCGGGCGGACAGGTGAACGGAATTTCACATTGTTAAGTCCTGTGTATACCGGAAGCTTTCCGTCTGTCATAACCGTTTTCATGAGTACACACGCAGACTGGGCAAGTATTTCGCACAAAATCACGCCCGGCACAACCGGATTTCCCGGAAAATGTCCATCAAGAAAAAATTCATCTCCGCGGACTCTGTAATGTCCTACCGCAACACCGCCGCTTTCCTGTACCTCATCTAATAAGAGCATACTGTTTCTGTGAGGAAGTATGTCCATAATCTCTTTTCTATCCATTCCCGCTCTGCCTCCAATATACCGATATACCCAAAATTTTTATCATCTTTATATTAAACAGCCTCTTTCTGCAAACACTGCATCAGCACTCTATTTTAAACAGCTCTGTCCCATACTCAATCATCTGGCCGTCGGATACACATACCTGTGAAATAACTCCATCCGCTTCAGCAGTAATCTCGTTCATAAGCTTCATCGCCTCAACAATGCAAAGTGTCTGTCCCTTCTTTACATGCGACCCGACTTTCACATATGGTTCTGCATTTTCCGCCGGTGCAGCATAGAATACCCCGACCATCGGAGATTTTATGCTCATATACGGCATCGTACCGCCTTCATTGCTCTTTCCACAGTTATGTGCATTATTATCCAATGATTTCTTGGTATTGTCATCGCTATAAATTACATTCGCAGAAATATTTCTCTCTAATCGTACAATCTTATCTCCTTCGGTAAGCTCAAGTCCTGTAAGCTCAAGCTCCTTCATAAGTGCCGCATATTTTCTTATATCAGCCTCATTCATAATTATCACCCTGCATAAAATTTTAACTTAAAGCGGACATTCGCAATCCGCTTTCGCTACTTGCTCATGAGCGCAGTCCGTATCCCCCTTACCCACCGCTTAGTGCTCTACACACTTGAAGTGGGGGATTGCTTATTCTGCGTTCAACCTACTACCTTTCTGAAGGCAAGACATGCATTATGTCCTCCAAACCCCAGTGAATTGGAGAGTGCAAGCGTTATATCAGCCTTAACCGCCTTATCAGGAACATAATTCAAATCGCATTCTTCATCAGCTTCACGAAGATTTATTGTTGGAGGAATAATTCCTTCATCAAGTGCCATGATGCATGCAAGCGCCTCTATTGCACCTGCCGCCCCTAACATATGGCCTGTCATTGATTTGGTAGAGCTTATGTATGCCTTCCGCGCATTTTCCTCTCCAAGTGCATTCTTTATTGCCATTGTCTCAATAAGATCATTCATATGAGTTCCTGTGCCATGTGCGTTTATATAGACCTTATCTTCATCTGAATATCCTGCCTCACGCATGGCATCCTTCATAGCCTGCGCGCCTCCGCGGGCCTGCGGATGTGGTGCAGTTATATGGTAGGCATCACACGTTGAACCGTATCCGCACACCTCACCGTATATCCTTGCCCCTCTCGCTTTTGCATGCTCATATTCCTCAAGCACAAGTGACACGGCACCCTCTCCAATCACAAATCCTCCTCTTCTCTTATCAAATGGAAGTGAAGCTTCATCAGGGTTCTCCGATGTTGAAAGTGCCTGCATATTTACAAAACCTGCCACCGCCGACTTAGTTATTGATGCTTCTGCGCCTCCTGCTATGACAGCTTCCGCATAGCCATGGCGTATCATCCTGACAGCCTCGCCGATTGCGTTAGAGCCTGAGGCACAAGCCGTGACCGCCGGCATTGCACTTCCCCTGCAGTCATGCTTAATAGCAATCATCCCTGCTGCCATATTTCCTATCATCATCGGTATAAAAAGAGAGGAAACCCTTCTTGGACCTTTCTCTAAAAGCTTCGTATGCTCTACCTCGAAGGTTCCTATACCTCCGATTCCTGTACCGAACATAACACCGAATTTTTCAGGTTCAACCTTTCCTTCTATACCGCTGTCCTCTACAGCCTGTGCCGCCGCCGCAACTGCAAGCTGTGCATATCTGTCCGTTCTTAATATCTCGTTTACCTCAAGATACTCCTTCGGTTCAAAACCCTTCACCTCTGCCGCAAGCTTTGCTTTAAAGCCTTCTGTATCAAAAAAGGTTATAGGTGCAATCCCATTTTTTCCGTTCTTAAGGCTGTTCCATGTCTCACTGACATTATTCCCGACAGGGGTTACCGCCCCTAATCCGGTTACAACCACTCGTCTCCATTCAGACATATCCTTTTCCTCCTGGTTATCCTTTACATGTACACTTCATGCACTGTAAACTGTAAAATATCTTCATATTCCTGATGGCACAATATAGCTACATGGCTATTCCGCCATCCACACGCAGCACTTCACCGGTCACATACTCAGCTTCGACAAGATATGCCACTGCCTCAGCCACCTCCGGGGCTGCCCCCATCCTTCCAAGTGGTATCATTCCAAGGAGCGGATTATCCTTCTGGCTTCCTGTCATATCCGTCTCAATGAATCCGGGTGCAACTGCGTTACAGCGTATTCCGCGCGGTGCCAGCTCCTTTGCAACGGACTTGGTCAGACCGATAATTCCCGCCTTCGATGCCGAGTAATTGCACTGTCCCACATTTCCCATAAGCCCTGAAACGCTTGACACGTTGACAATACAGCCTTGCCTGTTCTTTATAAACATACCTGTACAATGTCTTATCATATTAAACGCACCCTTAAGATTAGTGTCGATAACACTGTCAAATGCTTCCTCACTCATCATCGCAAGAAGTCCATCTTTTGTTATGCCCGCATTATTAATAAGAATATGTACGGTACCAAAATCCTTCTTTATCTGTGCAACAGTCTCTCTCACCTGTGAAAAATCAGCAACATTGCACTTATAGGCGACGGCTTTTACGCCGTATTGTTCAATACATTCTTTGCAAACCTGATTGGCAGCTTCTACATTGCCCGCATATATAACGGCAATATCCGCTCCACGAGCTGCAAGCTTTACCGCAACCGCCGCCCCAATTCCTCTTGAAGCTCCTGTTATAACCGCAGTTTTTCCTTTAAGCATCTCTCAGTTCCTTTTCCTTATTATTTCAAAGATATGAGGGTCAAAAGGTATTTTACCCCTCATCCGATATCCTCGAATTGCTCCGCCGTAAAACAGCTCCCGCAATTCTAAAACATTCGGAATCCGCTGATTTACTGCATAAATCGCTACTCAATATATTTAGCTGCACTCCTTAATATCGGCTCAGCTCCATCAATCACTTCCCTGACAATCTGCGCTGCAGGCTGTTCTTTATTAACCATAGCTGCAACCTGCCCCGATAAGAAGCATCCCTTCTTATCATCACCATCCTTGACTGCAAGCCTTAATGCTCCTACAGCCAATGCTTCAAGCTCATCGTCAGGCATCCGGCTATACTCTGCCTTTAAATAGTCTCTTGCAAACTGCGTCCTCAGACTTCTCACCGGATGACCAAGCCTCTTACCTGTAACCATGGTGCAAAGGTCTGTGGCCTTCAGAATCTTTTCCTTATAAACCGGATGAATATTACATTCTACAGCACTCAAAAACCGCGTTCCCATCTGGACTCCCTGTGCTCCCAGCATGAATGCTGCCGCAACACCGCGCCCATCCGCAATTCCTCCTGCTGCTATGACCGGAAGTGTTGTAGCATCACACACCTGCGGTACCAGCACCATAGTTGTGAGCTCACCCACATGTCCACCGCTCTCGCCGCCCTCGGCTATAAGTGCAGAAGCTCCGAGCCTTGTCATGAGCTTCGCCATGGCAACCGAGGCTACAACCGGAATTACTTTAATTCCTGCGTCCAGCCATTCCTTTATATATTTCGACGGATTGCCTGCTCCCGTGGTAATCACATCGACCTTTTCCTCTACTACAACCTGTGCCACCTCATCTGCACATGGGCTTAACAGCATAATATTTACTCCAATAGGCTTATCTGTGAGCTGCCTTGCTATCCGCACCTGCTCTCTCACATAATCTGCCGGCGCATTACCGGCTGCAATTATTCCAAGACCTCCGCCCTCAGATACCGCCGCCGCAAGCTTTCCATCAGCAATCCATGCCATGCCACCCTGAAATACCGGGTATTTTATACCCAGCATCTCAGTAATCTGTGTCCTGATCATGGCGCTTAACCCTGCTTGCTCTGGATGAATTTGTCAAGGTCATCGACTGTCTCAACCTTCTCATCAAGCTCTATCTCAATGCCAAGCTCATCCTCAAGGCTCATCAAAAGCTCCACCGTGTCAAGCGAATCAATTCCAAGGTCAACGAATCTGCTCTCCGGCTTAACCACGGATACATCACATCCGGTACGTTCTGCAACAGTTTTTGCAATAGCATCAAAATACATCTCTTATTCCTCCTTAATATGTGCTCCCATCGGTGAGCATCTAATAAGGCATTATATGCACAGCATGTTCCATGTGTGGGGTGCTGACGTTCCAAAAGCGTTCCATAATTTTAATACTCAGCACTCTTTTTGCAAATAATGATAAAATAGGAAAATTTAACATATAATTAGTGTGAAATCGTAAAAGCTCGTTTTTCATTACTATTTAAGCCACTGCAAAAGCAGTGACACCCGGAAATGAGGATTAAATTGAAGAAGTTAGAAAACTAAACAAAGAAATCCGGAAACATTCTATCGGAAGCACATCAGATAACGAAACAGCGTAACCCTTATTTTCGTTTTCGACTTACAAGAAAATACAATATTATTATAAAATCAAAATCCCCGGCAGCCACTACCGGGGATAAAATAAAAGAAAGCGCGAGACGTCGCACAACGTCCGGTGGACGTTGGTCTTGCGACGACCGGAGCGGAGCGGAGACAATCGAACTTCGAGCCCCGACAGGGCTCGAAAAAAAAAGAGACCGATTGGTGTCCACCAATCAGCCTCTTTTTTCAGAGCGCGAGACGGGAATCGAACCCGCGACCCCCTCCTTGGCAAGGAGGTGCTCCACCGCTGAGCCACTCGCGCATTGTGCTTTGTAAGATGTTGCTCTCACAAGGACATTAAGTATAATACTATAAGTCCCTGTGAAAGTCAATACCTAAAATTAAAATTTTTTATATTTTTTGAAATTCCCGAATTGTTTTAACTATTAGCATAATTGTTTGGGACAGGGGTCAGACCCCGTGTCCCAGAACTGGGACATGGGGTCTGACCCCTGTCCCATCAGGCTATGCTAACAGCTTCTCCATCTCATCGAGAAGTCCGGCAAATACATCAAGACCTGTCTTGATGGCGTCCGGCTTAGACATATCCACGCCAGCAATCTTTAAAAGCTCGATTGGATAATCTGAACCGCCGCTTGACAAGAACTTCATGTAACGGTCAACTGCCGGCTGTCCCTCCTTGCGGATCATTGATGCTATCGCAACTGCTGCTGAGAAGCCCGTAGCATACTGGTATACATAGAATGGTGTATAGAAGTGAGGTATTCTTGCCCACTCAACCTCAATATCCTTATCGACCACCATATCCGGTCCGAAGTACTGCTTGTTGAGCTCATAGTACATCTCGTTAAGAGACTTTGCTGTGAGACTCCTGCCCTGCTCTGCCATCTCATGTGCCTTCTTTTCAAACTCAGCGAACATCGTCTGGCGGTATACGGTTCCCTTGAAACTGTCAAGGAAATGATTGATGAGGTATGCCTTCTCATTCTTATCCTTCGCATTATCTATAAGGTAGAAATTGAGAAGTGCCTCATTACATGTCGAAGCAACCTCAGCGACAAAAATTCTGTATGCAGCGTATACAAGAGGCTGTGTAGAATTTGACTTGTAGCTGTGAAGCGCATGTCCCATCTCATGTGCAAGAGTGAACATTGAATCTAAGTTGTCCTGATGATTTAAAAGTACATAAGGGTGCACACCGTTAGGTCCCCATGAGTAAGCTCCGCTTCTCTTTCCCTCATTCTCATATACATCAATCCAGCCGCCGTTGAAGCCCTTATCAAGAAGCTCTATGTAATCCTTTCCAAGAGGTGCAACGCCCTTCTTTACGATTTCCTTTGCCTCCTCAAATGAGATATGCATATCAAAATCCTTCACCATAGGAGTGTACACATCATACATGTGAAGCTCATCCACGCCGAGTGCTTTCTTGCGGAGCTTAACATAGCGGTGCATAAGAGGGAGCCCCTCATGGATTGTGTCGATAAGATTGTCATATACTGAGATTGGAATATTTCCGTCAAACAGATATGACTCAATGCTTGAGTTGTATTTTCTCACCTTTGCTGAGAACATATCACCCTTCACCAGAGCTTCATAATTGGCAGCTATAGTATTTTCAAAATTCTTGTATGCGCCGTGCATCCGGGTGAAAGCATCCTTGCGGACTCTCCTGTCATTGCTTCTTATGAAAATTCCGTATCTTCCATGTGTTAATGTTACGTCCTCGCCATTCTCATCCTTTATTGTTCCGAACCTGACATCAGCGTTGTTAAACATGCCGAAAACCTTCTTTGGTCCTCCAAGAACATCCTCAGCTGAAGCTAATACAGCCTCCATATCAGGCGATAACACATGCGGCTTTCTTCTTGAAATATACTCCCACTTCTTTGCGTAGAGCTTAAGCTCCTCACACTCACTCATATAGCTGTCGACAACCGCATCATCTATGGTGAGCATCTCAGGACTTATAAAAGACAGCAGCTCACCTGTCTTTACCATAATATTCTCAGCTTCGCCTGAAAGTGCCTGTGACTCCGGATTGGCTGTATCCTGATCATAGAGCTGATGTGCATAACAGTAGATACGGTCAAGTAAATTCGTGAGCTTGTCATCAAGCTTGAACACTGCAAGCATATTGGCACTGCTCTCACCGATTTTACCCTTATAGCCCTCTATCTCCTCAGCAACCTTAAGTGCCTCAGCATACTCCTCTCTCCAAGCGGCAGCATCCGGATAAATATCCTCAAGTCTCCATGTGTATTTCCTGTCTGTCTCACTTCTTTTTAATACTTTATTAGCCATTGCATCCTCCCTTGGTTGGACTTATAATATTCCTGTCCTATACGGGTACATGAAACTGCCCCGAATAGAAATAATATACAACAAAACTGCAGCAATGACAAGAGAAGTATCTTCCTTACATACCGGTCTGCTCAAAACAGAACACACATAATGTGTATAAACGGAGATTACCATGCAAAAAAAATACAAACTCACACTTTCAGATATAGAAGCCTTTATAGATAACTGCTCCGAAGCAGCATCCGAAGCTTATGAACCATATATTGATTTTGACCGCGAGCCGGACATCATAAGCTCACGCCTTCAGCCCGTGCTGCTCCATAACAGCGGAATTGAATTATTTGAGGATGATAACGTGCCGGCGCTCTACCTTATAAACAGCGCACACTGTCTTATCGGCTGCTGCACTGCATTCACATATTATGATAATGACGGCACACTCACGCATGAGTTGTCCGTGCTCATCGCCCCTGAATACCGACGCCATGGTCTGGGGCGCATGCTTGTAATGCAGATGTTATCAGTCATCGAAGCTGTTTATACGAAAAACAGAACCGACTATGCCCCAGCCGGCAGTACTGATACAGTCACAGACCGCATTGACATAGCCGGCGATATTGATACATCCACAGGTCACAATGACGAAAATACAGATTCTTCTGACAAGGTTCGTGTCCTGTTAGTCGGCAGCAACGAATATTTTGCCGGGAGCTGTGGCTTTATCTACTCACACAGCGAACATTTTATGACAAGGAAGTCCTACAATGATAATTATATTTCAATGGAGCCTTCATCCACACAGCAGACACCTAACATCAACATCCGGAACGTAAATACATCAGCTTCAAAATCAGCACCGATATTCTCCCGGCCTTCCATATCCATCACCCGCACCTCCCACAGGACGCCCGGACACCACACCTACCGCCTCTTCTGTGACGGCAGGAGTGCTTCTAAATGTACCGTGTCAGAGTGCAGTGACTACGTGAACATTGCCAATGTCTATACCAACAAAAAATACCGCGGACAAGGCTTTGCCGGGCTGCTCATAGACACCGCAGCCGCCGACTTTCCTCAAAAGAAGCTTCTATTGCAGGTATCGGGCAGCAATACAGCCGCAATCCACGCCTACACAGGCAACGGCTTTACATTCTATAAAACATTTGACTATTATGTGGCTACTTTATCATAAGCTTGGTATACTCTACAATGCGTCCCGTCCATCACAGTTACACCGGACATTGCCCGCAGAACTTCCGGTCACAATACACAGCGCAAAACAACGATAACATATTGTACACATGAAGCTAAAAGAGCCGTAACCCGCCGGACACTAAATCTCCCACAGGCTACAGCTCTTTTATTACTCTTTTATTACTCTTTTATTACTCTTTTTGATAAATGAAATCCCGCAATAACACAATCACTGCATACTTACTGCAGATTCGTATATCCCATCAGGTACTCGTCAACCTCCTTTGCGGCGTCGCGACCCTCGCGGATTGCCCACACAACAAGAGACTGGCCTCTGTGCATATCTCCGGCGGTGAATACCTTGTCGACATTGGTCGCATGCTTTCCCGGTGCCGTATCGACATTCGTTCGTGCATTGAGCGTCACACCGAATGCGTCGGCAACATACTTCTGGGTGCCCAGGAAACCTGCCGCGATAAGTACAAGGTCTGCCTCAAGCTCGAACTCACTTCCGGCTACCTCCGCCATCATCATGCGCCCTGTCTTTTCGTCCTTCTTCGACTCAAGCTTCACACACTTTACCTTACAGAGCTTTCCGTTCTTGTCCTTTATGAACTCCTTGACGGTGGTCTGATATAATCTAGGATCCTTTCCGAATACCGCGATTGCCTCCTCCTGACCATAATCCGTCTTGCAGACTCTAGGCCACTGCGGCCATGGATTGTTCTCAGCGCGTGTATCCGGAAGCTTAGGCATCATCTCAAGCTGTACAACAGAAGCACAGCCAAGACGTATTGATGTTCCGACACAGTCATTTCCTGTATCTCCGCCTCCGATAACAACCACCTTCCTGCCCTTAGCGTCGATATACTTCTTATCCGCTAAATCAGAATCAAGCAGGCTCTTCGTCACGGATGTAAGGTAATCCACCGCAAAGTATATTCCCTGTGCATCCCTTCCCGGTGCATTTATGTCTCTTGGATTGGCTGCACCACAGCAGAGAACAACTGCGTCATAGTCCTTTAACACCTTAGCCGCCTTCACATTCTCACCGACATTGGCATTGGTGACGAACTCTATCCCGTCCGCCTCCATGATATTGATTCTTCTGTCAATGATGTGCTTCTCAAGCTTCATGTTGGGAATACCGTAACGAAGAAGTCCTCCAACCCTGTCGGCACGCTCAAATACAGTCACCTTATGTCCTCTCTTGTTTAAGAGGTCTGCTGTGGCAAGTCCGGACGGACCTGAGCCGATAACGGCAACCCTCTTGCCGGTTCTTACCTTAGGCGGATTAGGTGCCACATAGCCCTGTTCAAATGCGTTCTCAATGATTGTCTTTTCATTCTCCTTTGTACTCACCGGCGAACCGTTAAGTCCGCAGGTACATGCCGCCTCACACAGTGCCGGACATACCCTTGAAGTAAACTCAGGAAAATTGCTTGTCTTAGCAAGCCTGTTATATGCCCTGTGAAGATTGCCACTGTAGAGAAGATCATTCCACTCAGGTATCAGATTGTTGAGAGGACAGCCTGACACCATCCCCTTTAACAGCTTACCCGACTGGCAGAACGGAACCCCGCAATCCATGCACCGTGCCGCCTGCTGCCTCTGCTCCTCAATGGTGAGCGGAGTGTGAAACTCATTGAAATTCTTTATTCTGTTCTTTGGCTTGACAGCCTCGCTGTCAACTCTCTCATAATCTAAAAATCCTGTCGGCTTTCCCATGAATTTCCCTCCTTACTTCGCTGCTTTATTAGCATAGAATGCTTCAATCTGTGCCTGCTCACTTGAAAGACCCTTCTCTTCCATCTGAACGATTCTCTGCATCATTCTCTTATAGTCATGAGGTACAATCTTCTTGAACTTAGGAAGATAGTCTCCGAAATTGTCAAGAATCTGCTTACCCTTTATAGAGTTGGTGTATGCTACATGCTGCTGTATCATTTCCTTTAACTCTAATACATCATACTTGTCCGTCACTTCCTCAGTCGATACAAGCTCCTTGTTAAGCTTCTTGTAAAGACTGCTGTCCTCGTCAAGCACATAAGCAATACCACCGCTCATACCTGCGGCGAAGTTCTTCCCTGTTTTTCCAAGGATAACTACCCGTCCACCGGTCATGTACTCACAGCCATGGTCACCCACACCCTCAACAACCGCCTTTGCACCGGAATTACGGACGCAGAAGCGCTCACCGGCGACACCGTTTATATACGCCTCACCGCTCGTTGCACCATAGAGAGCCACATTACCGATGATGATATTCTCATCCTGCTTAAATTCTGAACCGGTAGGTGGATATACCACAAGCTTTCCTCCTGAAAGTCCCTTGCCGAAGTAGTCATTGCTGTCTCCCTCAAGGCACATTGTAAGTCCCTTAGGGATAAATGCTCCGAAGCTCTGTCCGCCCGCGCCATGGCACATTATAGTGAAGGTATCCTCAGGAAGTGTGTCATCGTAGAGTCTTGTAATCTCAGAGCCGAACATAGTACCGAATGAACGGTCTGTGTTCTTTACATCTATTTCTATGCTTCTCTTCTGCTTCTTCTCAAGAGCCTGCCCAAGCTTCTTTAACAGAACCTTCTCATCAAGAGTTTTTTCAAGCTCGAAGTTATATACATTCTTGTGAAGATAGTCAATCTTTTCCTTGCCTGCATAAGGATTATCAAGAATTACCGAAAGGTCAATCCTTCCTTTCTTGACACCGCTGCCGTCCTTAGCCTGATATAACATATCTGTTCTTCCCACCATCTCATCGATAGTCTTAAAGCCAAGCTTAGCCATGTATTCCCGAAGCTCCTGTGCAACGAATCTCATAAAGTTCATCACATACTCAGGCTTACCTGTGAATCTCTTTCGAAGCTCAGGATTCTGTGTAGCAATACCTACAGGGCATGTGTCCAGATTACATACTCTCATCATCACACAGCCAAGAGTTACAAGCGGTGCCGTTGCAAATCCAAATTCCTCAGCTCCTAAAAGGCATGCTACCGCAACATCGCGTCCTGTCATAAGCTTGCCGTCCGTCTCGACAACAACCTTGTTTCTAAGACCGTTCATTATGAGTGTCTGGTGTGCCTCGGCAAGTCCAAGCTCCCAAGGAAGCCCGGCGTTGTGAATGGAACTTCTTGGTGCCGCACCTGTACCTCCGTCATAGCCCGATACCAGGATAACCTGTGCTCCCGCCTTAGCAACACCTGCCGCTACGGTTCCGACTCCTGCCTCCGATACAAGCTTTACGGATATACGCGCCTTCTTGTTGGCATTCTTAAGGTCGTAGATAAGCTGTGCCAGATCCTCAATCGAATAGATATCGTGATGTGGTGGCGGTGATATAAGACCAACACCCGACGTTGAATGTCTTGTCTTAGCTATCCAAGGATATACCTTCCCACCCGGAAGATGTCCACCCTCACCCGGCTTAGCACCCTGTGCCATCTTAATCTGAATCTCATCGGCACTCACAAGGTATCTCGATGTGACTCCGAAACGTCCCGAGGCTACCTGCTTGATTGCCGAACAGCGGTTGAGTCCGTCCGGTCCGATTGTAAGTCTTTCAATATCCTCGCCGCCCTCACCTGAGTTGGACTTTCCGTGAAGTGTGTTCATGGCGATTGCCATTGCCTCATGTGCCTCCTGGGATATAGAGCCGTAAGACATAGCTCCTGTCTTGAAACGTCTCACGATAGAATCTACGCTCTCTACCTCATCTATAGAGATTCCCTTCTCAGGATACTTAAAATCCATAAGACCTCTCAGATTGATTGGCTCAAGCTCCTCATTGATAAGCTTGGAGTATTCCTTGAAGGCAGCATAATCTCCGTTTCTTGTGGCAAGCTGGAGAAGATGGATTGTCTGAGGGTTGTAGAGGTGCTCCTCCTTACCGCTTCTGAACTTATGGCTGCCTGCACTGTCAAAGGTGGTATCCGTCTGAAGTCCAAGCGGGTCATAAGCTCTGTCATGATTTGCATTGATATCATTCTCGATATCCTTAAGTGTGATTCCACCCACACGGCTCACCGTGTTGGTAAAATATTTGTCCATAACGCTCTTGTCAATACCGATTGCCTCAAAGATTTTGGAGCCCTGATATGACTGTATTGTAGATATACCCATCTTAGATGCAATCTTTACGATACCGCCAAGAATCGCCTTATTATAATCATCGACTGCCGCATAGTAATCCTTGTTAAGCATTCCAAGGTCTATAAGCTCCCTTATGCTGTCAAGCGCAAGATATGGATTGACTGCACTCGCACCGAAGCCTAAGAGTGTTGCGAAATGATGTACCTCTCTAGGCTCACCGGACTCAAGGATAACCGAAACCTTGGTTCTCTTCTTGGTTCTTACAAGATAGTCCTGCATTGCCGATACAGCAAGCAGTGACGGTATTGCTACATGATTCTCGTCAACTCCTCTGTCCGAAAGAATGAATATATTCACTCCATCACGGTAATGTCTGTCGGCTTCAACGAAGAGACGGTCGATTGCCTTCTCCATAGATGTATTCTTGTAATATATAATAGGAAGAACCGCAACCTTGAAGCCCTCCTGATTCATATTCTTAATCTTTAACAAATCCGTATTGGTAAGTATCGGATTGTTGACTCTTAATACCTGACAATTTCTCGCCGTCTCCTCAAGGATATTTCCATCAGCTCCCAGATACATTGTAGTCGATGTAACTATCTTCTCTCTGAGTGCATCGATAGGAGGATTCGTAACCTGTGCAAAGAGCTGTTTAAAATAATTAAACAGAGGAACCGTCTTAGTTGAAAGTGCCGCAAGCGGAGTATCGGCTCCCATTGCTGCTATAGGCTCAGCTCCGCCAAGTGCCATAGGCAGAATCGATGTCCTGAAATCCTCGTAGGTGTAGCCGAATGCCTTCTGTAACTTAGCCCGCTCCTCCTTGGAATACTCCTCAACTCTCTGGTTCGGAATCTTTAAATCCTTGAGCATTACAAGATTGCTGTCAAGCCACTCGCCATACGGTCTTTTTGAAGCGTATTTCTCCTTGAGCTCATCGTCATCTATAACCTCTCCCTTTACCGTATCCACCAGAAGCATTTTGCCCGGTCTTAATCTCTCTTTCACCTTAATATTTGATGTAGGAATATCAAGCACACCAACCTCGGATGAGAGAATAAGCTGGTCATCATTAGTTATATAGTAACGTGATGGGCGAAGACCATTCCTGTCAAGCACCGCTCCCATGATATCTCCGTCTGAGAAAAGAATGGAAGCAGGTCCGTCCCACGGCTCCATCATTGTAGCATGATATTCATAGAAATCCCTCTTCTTCTGGCTCATGCTCTGATTGTTAATCCAAGGCTCAGGAATAAGTATCATTACCGCAAGAGGAAGTTCAAGACCACTCATCATAAGGAACTCAAGCGTATTGTCAAGCATCGCCGAGTCTGAGCCTTCCTGATTTACAATAGGAGTTACCTTGCTCATCTCTCCCTCAAAATACTTAGTCTCCATGGATTCCTCACGCGCATGCATCTTATCGGCATTGCCGCGGATGGTATTTATCTCACCGTTATGTACGATTATCCTGTTCGGATGAGCTCTCTGCCAGCTAGGATTTGTATTGGTACTGAAGCGTGAATGTACCGTAGCTATCGCAGTCTCATAATCAGGACTGTTCAAATCATCAAAGAAGGTTCTAAGCTGTCCAACAAGGAACATCCCCTTGTAGACAATTGTTCTGCTCGATAAAGAAGCGACATATGTATTATCATTACTCTGCTCAAACACTCTTCTCACTACATAAAGCCTTCTGTCAAAATCCAGTCCCTTTGCCATTCTTGTCGGTTTCTTTATAAAACACTGCCAGATACTAGGCATGCACGCAATTGCCTTAGAGCCTAGTACATCAGGATTAGTCGGAACCTCTCTCCAGCCTAATAGTTCAAGACCTTCCTTCTGGGTAATAATCTCGAACATCTTCTTAGCCTGATTGCGCTTGAACTCATCCTGTGGGAAAAAGAACATACCGACACCATATTCTCTCTCCCCACCTATATTGATTCCGAGTGACTTGGCAGCCTTGGAAAAGAATTTATGGGATATCTGGAGCAGAATACCTACACCATCACCGGTCTTGCCTTCCGCATCCTTACCTGCACGGTGTTCAAGATTCTCAACAATTCTCAGGGCATTCTCAACAACCTGATGTGTCTTAACGCCCTTGATATTGACAATCGCACCTATACCACAGTTATCGTGTTCAAAATCCGGGCTGTATATTGATGGTTTCACTTCACATACATTGCTCATACAAAACCTCCTTTTATTTTGCTTGAAAAACTTGTACTTAATATACACTTATTTTATTTTCGTGTAAATATTTTTTTCTTGAAATTGTCTGATTATTTGATATTATATTATTGTAATGTTTATTGTCTGATATTTCGTAGGATATTATTATAATTAAATTCCAATATCAAACAAAACAATAGCCCCTTGAAGATTTTGCAAAGAAAAAAATGATACATAATAACTCTCAGCAAAACCCTCAGGGGGCTTTCAAAATATATTGTCTTAATTGTGTATTCAATTATATGGCTTGCTTTATAACATTTGAAAAATGTAAATTTGTGCATTAAAAATATAAAGCCATAGTTAAATCCGGGTTAATATTCTTATGTGCATGGTAACAATGTTAAAGGAAATTGTAGAAAATTTCTTTTTCTACATGGTTATAATTTCCTTACAGTACCAGTTATCATCTGTCTGGCTCAGCCTTTCCCCCTGTTCAACAATCGGATGACTCGCATCATTTCCGGGGATGAATCTTATGAAACCAATCTGCCCATCGGACATAAGTACCTTCTTCGATACATAACGTTTTCTCAGGTTCTTAAGAAAAATCATCACAAGCTTCCTGTCAAGCCCCTTAAACTCATCCCTGTACAGCATATCGAACACATCAAATGCAAGGTTAGCCTCCTTATAGGTTCTCTTAGCAACCATCGCGTCATATATATCCGAAAGAGTGGTTATTCTGGTTAAAAGCGATATCTCATCCCCCTTAAGTCCATCCGGATATCCGTCCCCTGTAAGCTTCTCATGGTGGTGTCTTGCAATGTCACGCACTGTCTCCCCGAACTGACTGCCAAGCATCTCATAAGAAAATACCGGATGAAGCTTGACAATATTATATTCAGCCGTTGTCAGCCTCCTCGGTGAATTGATTATTTCCTCAGGTATCTTCGTCTTTCCTACATCATGCAGCAGCCCGGCAAGCACCAGCGTCCTGACATCATCCTCCGGCAGTCCAAGCCACTTACCCATCAAAGCATTCATAAGCGCAACATTCAGTGAATGTCTCTGCAGACCCTCATCCATCGGTCTTGGGAAATTGATGCATGAGAAGATTGTGACAGGGTCTATCTTGATAAGCTTATCCGATATATTGTCTACAAGCTTGTCAATCTCATCAGATTCAATCCCTGTATCTATATTATGCAGCATGCCATTGACATTCTCCGTAAGACTGCTGTAGCCGGAAAGCTTTTCCAGAAGCTCCTGTCTTTTCTCAGGCAGCATATGTTCACTGGCAATAATATCATAAAAGCCTTCCTCATGAACCGTTATATTTCTGTCTCCCTTATTGAAATTATACAGCTTTCTCAGCTTTTCACCAGTCAACACCTCTCCCTTTGGAATCAACAGTGTGTAACCTGTACTGTCATAAATGTTATCCTTAAGCACAAGTCCCTCCCACAGATATTCAATTGGCAGCTTGTGTAAATTTTTCATTTTCATTTTCAAATTGAGTCCCCACTATTCTGCAACCATATTCCTCAGTCAGCATATTATCATTCTGTGTTCTGACGACACTGCAATAGAAGATAAGTGCCCTGTTCTCCACATTTATCACCATGCGGAAGCAGTCTCCCTTCTCGAAGCTTCCGCTGTCCATTTTGACAAGTATTCCATCTAAGCTCATATTCACGGTCATAAGCTTCATCGGCTTGTTGAGCCGCACCTCTCTGTCCCCGAAACACAGCTCCGTGATAATTCCCTTTGTAAGAAGCTTATATCTTCGTTTCCTGCGACTTTCCTTTTCCCTGTGCCTTCCAAGAAGTACAACCATCTCATTATCTATAACTGCGCCTGTAAGATTTCCCTCATACTCATACAGCTTATCCGGTCCGAAAATCAAAACCGTTACATTATAGTTCCCCTTTTGTGCTATGCTGTCGGCACTGATATAGCATATATTCCTGTCCTTGATGAATCTTATTATTCTGGTATCTGCAAGCAGCATTCCGTCCTCTGTTCTCTTAATCAGTATTCTGCGGCTTCTTAAAATATTGTCATTCATATACCACCGCCTCCTTTCAAACCGGCACCCGGTAAATCAGACTATCCGAACAGCTCCCCTTCTTCCTGAAGCTAATTTAATTTTATCAAAACAAATCCTATCTGTCTATAATACAATATAACCATTATCACACCTTCTGCCTTATTAATTTTATCGTAATTATCCTTTACTTTTTTCACTCCAAACTTATAATTAAATTTATGAGAATGCTGTTGTGGAACAAAACACGCTCTATAAACTTAGTGTGTATATTATATTTATGCATATCACGACTTTTAGAAGAAGCTTAGATGCTCTTCAACATCTACAATAATTAATTTACGGAGGTTTCCTATTTATGACTGAGCATAAAAAATTCAGCCTTAAAAGCTTTTTTACTCGAAAAAAAATATTTTACTGCATATACATGCTCCTTCTGCTCGTCATAACAGGCTCTCTTAATATAGCTGCGCGGAAAAGTACAGCATTTGCCGAATGGTACTCAACACACATATATAAATTTCTGGTAACCACAGTCGGAAGGCTTGTTGGCTTCCTTCCGTTTTCACTGTATGAGCTTCTTATAATATTGGGAATAGCATTACTGTTCTGGATTATTTTCAGAATCGTTTACCTTATAATAAAGAAGAGGGCAAAAAGAATACTGACTCTGTTCGCAGGCGTACTTGCACTGCTGCTCACCGTCCTCACACTGTTCACTCTCAACTGCGGAGTCAACTACCACAGAAGACCGTTTTCCTACTATTCAGGTCTTACTGTAGCCAGGCAGTCGACGGATGTTCTGACCAGTCTGTGTCAGTTCCTCATAGCTGAGGCAAATGCGCTTGTCCCATATATAGATACCATTGAGGTTCCGGATGATGAGGATGGAACACACTACGGAAGCATATTTTCACTTGATAACACCGACACCGTTGCTGAAGCAGTCAAGGCTATGAACAATCTCGGAACCATATACCCTGTGCTCAATGGGTACTATCCTAATGCTAAGCCTGTTCTGTTCTCAAAGGTAATGTCCTACGAATTTATAACCGGAGTGTACTCCTTCACCATTGAAGCTAACTACAATAATGACGTTCCGGACTATGTGAAGGCAGACACTATATGCCATGAGCTATCACACCTTCGCGGCTTCATGCGCGAGGATGAAGCGGGCTTCATTGCATACCTTGCCTGCATACACTCAGACAATGTGAACCTTAAGTACAGCGGAATTTTAAATGCACTCTCATACGTTCTTAACTCAGTCTACTCTAATTGCGGAGCGGCAGTCTACACTGAGCTGTACAAGAGCATGGACATACAGCTTATGCGCGATTATCTGTATGACAGTCGATATTGGGATAAATACAGAACCCCTGTTGCAGAGGTGGCAGACGCTGTGAACAACGCCTATCTTGTGGCGAATGCACAGACTGACGGTGTAAAGAGCTATGGCAGGATGGTTGACCTTCTCCTTGCATACTACATTTCACAAAATAACTAAATTACGCGGACGCAAGAAACCTTTATCAGAATTCTTAGAATATCCTGCTTCGTACAATGGAGCTGATATGCATAAATATAATACGTTATACACTCACAAATTAGATTGGCATGTTTTGACACACTGTTATCTATTCGTTGCTTCTCTCATGCTCTATCTCATTATCGATTGCAAGCTTCACCCTCTCCTGTGTTTTCCTAACCTCCTCATCATGCCCTGTGAGCGCCGCGAACGGAGCGAACTGGGCGGCTCTGTCCGCTATCGGCATGTGAGGTCTGTCCCTTGACACATGATGTGGCATATCTATTATATCGTCATATCTGCTGCTGCCTGCCACATTCTTATAGAATTCCTCACTTATTTCCCCCTGAAAGCTGCCCTCATTCATGCCCTGTGACCTCCGATCTGACCATTACGCGATATCGCCGTCGCGCCATCCTCAAGGTTCATGCCCTTTAATATGGCATTTTTGCCGAATTTCTTCTTGATGTCGAGTACCGCCTGCTGCATCTGACGTTCCTTGGCAAGCTGCTTCTTCTCCTGCTCCTTCTCACGCTCAAGCTTCTCGTAGTCGGTAAACAAATCAAGCTGTGTAAATTCCGGCTCATCATCCGCAAGACTCTCATCCACCACCTTGCAGGCAACCACATTTATTCTCCTCACAAGAAGATTTCTGTTGATTATCCTGTCAAAAAGCTCCATCATTGCGTCTATAATCAGCTTCGTTGAGGAAGTCCTGTGTGCAAGATTCTGTGTTCCGTGTGCATGCTTTGGTATCCTTCTTCCGTAGCCGTCTAACACAATCTCACCCTTATACTTTTTGGCAATCTCCGGATTGGTGAGGTTCTCAACGTCATAGCCGATGGTGAGCACAAGCTGGTTCGTGACAAGGTGCTTATCAACAAGTCCAAGCACCAGCCCATCCGTCATTTCCTTGACAATGAGCCTTGCCTTGTCCGCAGTGTACGGACATGAAAGCACCTGCCCCTCACTCACACTGTTCGTCTCAGACCTGTAGGATTTGATATCCGCCATCGTGCACGGCTCATATCCCCACGCGTGGTCTATTAGAAGCTCCGCATTCACTCCGAACAGCTTATAGAGCAAATCCTCATTATAGTACTCATCCTTCTTCCCAATGGAGCACCTTGCTACATCACCCATCGTGTACATTCCGTATTCATTGAGCTTTTTCGTATAGCCGCGCCCGACGCGCCAGAAATCCGTCAACGGTGTGTGTCCCCACAGCAGACGGCGGTAGCTCAGCTCATCAAGCTGTGCAATCCGCACTCCCTCCTCATCGGGAAGCGCATGCTTGGCAACTATGTCCATCGCGACCTTGCACAGATACAGATTAGTCCCTATTCCCGCAGCAGCGGTTATGCCTGTCTCCGACTTAATCTCATGTATCAGCTTCGTTGTAAGTTCTCTTGCCGTCAGCTTATACATTCTCACGTATTCGGTAATGTCAATCATCACCTCATCGATGGAATACACATGTATGTCCTCCGGCGCAATGTATCTAAGATATATCTGATATATCCTTGTGCTGTATTCCATATAGTACGCCATCCTCGGAGGTGCCGCAATATACCCCACCTTAAGACAAGGATTTTCTTCAAGCTCCGGTGCAAATACGGATTCACCTGTAAAATGTCCGCCGCTTCCCAGCCTGCGCGCCCTGTCCCTGTTGACCTCGCGTACCCTCTGTACAACCTCAAAAAGCCTTGCTCTCCCCGGTATCCCATAAGACTTCAGGGATGGAGAGACAGCAAGGCATATTGTCTTTTCAGTCCTGCCTGCATCAGCCACAACAAGATTCGTTGTCAGCGGGTCAAGTCCACGCTCTCTGCACTCTACTGACGCATAAAAGGATTTTAAATCAATTGCAACATAGATTCGTTCCGTAATCAGACCTCCTCATGGCAAAACTTATTTTCTTATAAGCTTTCCTGCTACCATAAGTATACAAAAAACAACGAAATTTGCAAGAACTATGCTCGCACCTACGGGCAGATTGAAGCTGTATGAGCTGTATAATCCCACAAAGAAACACAATACGGAGACTATACCGGATATGATAACAACCTTTCTGAAGCCCTTCACAACTGCACCTGCCGAGAGTGTCGGGAATATAATAAGGCTGGATATAAGCATTGTGCCCATTATTCTCATTCCTACTACTATTGTCAGTGCTGTGAGTACCGCTATGAGCATATTGTAAAACTCAGCCCTCACTCCTGTTGCTTTTGCAAAATCACTGTCAAAAGTGATTGCAAATATCTTGTGATAGAAAATAAAAAACAGTATCAGGACAATCACCGACAATATGACACTTATATATACGTCAGTCCTGCTCATGGCCAGTATGCTTCCGAACATATAGCTGTATACATCCGTGTTAAGCCCTCCGCTTAATGATGTCACAGTGACACCTGCCGCTATGGCAACTGATGACACCAGCGCTATTGCCGAATCAGACTGAACCTTGCTGTCCTTGCCAAGCTTCAATATGAAGAAAGCTGCAACAATCACAACGGGAACTGCGATTGCAAGAGGTGCTACATTCATAACCGCAGCAACGGACAAAGCTCCGAATCCTACATGTGACAAGCCATCACCTATCATTGAAAATCTCTTGAGCACAAGACTTACTCCAAGAAGCGCACAGCACAGCGCAACGAGTCCGCCTGCAATCATGGCTCTCACTATAAAATCGTATGAAAATAACAGCTTCACTGTATCAAACATAGCGTTCTCCCTTCTTCACCTTATCCAAAAGACTCTTACCCGTATTTTTATCCATGTCCTTATCCTTGTTTTCATTCTTATCAACAGGCGCCTTAGCGGTGGTGCCCGTCTCTTCGCTGTTTTTATAATCAAGCCCAAGGAAATGCCTTGCCGCCTCGCTGTCTAAATACTTATCTGCCGGTCCGAAATATCCGCAGCCTGAACGCTTATTCACATGGAGAATAAGTCCCGCATCGGACACGGCCTTGTTGAGGTCATGCGATACCATCAGTATAGTGGTCTTTTTCTCCCTGTTAAGTCTCTTTAACAGCTCATAGAGCTCCTCCGTAGCAACCGGATCAAGCCCTGTGGTCGGCTCATCGAGAAGCAGAAGCTTGTCCGTCGCGCACATCGCCCTGGCAAGAAGCACCCTCTGCTTCTGTCCTCCCGAGAGACTTCCGAAGGAAGCCCTCACATAGTCTGCCATACCGAAATCACTCAGTATCTCCATAGCCTTGGCCTTCTCCGCCCTGTTATAATAAGGTCTTAAACCCATCTTATTCAGGAAGCCGGACATAACTACCTCCTTCACCGTAGCCGGGAAATTCTTCTGGTAATCCTTCTGCTGCGGGAGATATCCTACATCGGCTCTGCTCATCCCATCACCATATTCAAGCTTTCCTCCCTGTATCTTCGCAAGTCCAAGTATTCCCTTAAGGAGACTGCTCTTTCCTGCTCCATTCTCACCCACTATACATACATAGTCACCTCTGTTAAGCTCAAAGCTCACATCCGAAACCACTATTCCGTCCTCATAACCAACACTTATATTTTCACATCTAAGCTGTGCCATCAGTTAAGTCCCTCCTTAAGCTTTTCCACATTATTCCACATTATATCAAGATATGTCACACCATTCTCATATTCCTGTCTGCTGACATTGTGTGCTGAATGTAACAGGAGAAGCTTAACTCCTGTCTCCTCAGCAATCGTCCTCGCCACCTTCGGGTCTGCAAGCTCCTCATAGTATACTGCCTTAGCCCCGCTCTCCTTTATCTCATCAATCATCCTCATAACACTGCTTATTGACGGCTCAGACTCCGCTGAGCAGTCATGATATGCCGAAACACAGTCAAAATCGTACTCTCTTACAAAATATGTCATTGCAAAGCGTCCGCCAAAAAATATCGTCCTGCGAGCACTCTCCTCGCTCACCTGCCTGAACGCTGCATCAACTTCCGCTAACTTGTCTATATACTCATCTGCTCTCTGTCTATACTCCTCCGCATGCTGCGGATCTTTCTCCATAAGTGCATCAACTATATTCTCAACCATCTGCATAGCATATACCGGAGAAGTCCATATATGCGGGTCATACTCATGTGTATGTCCGGAATGGCTGTGACCCGCGTGCGAATCATGTTCATCATCCTCATCCGTATCCTCATGAGCACCGTGTTCGTCATCCTCATCCGTATCCTCATGAGTAATGTGCTCATGAGTACTGTGCTCATGTGCACTGTGCTCATCCACGAAATAGTCCTCCTCCTTTTCAAGCGTAATACCATCGGACACATCCACAACCATAACGCTGTCATCAAGGCTGTCTATTATCGTCTGAGCCCATACCTCCATATACTTTCCTGTGTATATGAACATATCACTCTCCCGTATCTCAATCATGTCCGCCGGGCGCAGATCATACGAATGGCTCTCCATCCCCGGAGGAAGAAGAAGCGTCACATCAGCATAATCGCCGGCTATCTGCCTTGCAAAATCATACTGCGGAAATAATGTCGCCACAATCTTCAATTTTTTTCCGGATTCATCACCGGCAGCACCGCTGTTATCACTGCTGCCCTTAGAACATCCGGCGGCAAAAGCACATATTCCCACAGCAAGCGCACATATTATAAGTACAAGCCTTTTTCGCGAACGCAGTCTGTCCATATTATAAAAATATCCTTTCTATTATTAATAAGCAGGTAATTGTGAAACCCTCGCATAACCTGAACCCCACATATCCACATCAGTCTCAATCCTGTATATTTTATTCGAATTTGAAAACCAATTTCATATTGCTTTTTTATTATACCAATAGAACTGTTTTTGTCAAGAAAGAATTTTTTACTATGTGCCGGACAATTATTCGGCAAGGATTCGGGTGTCAAAACATGCCTGTTTATTCTCTGAGTGTATAACGTATTATATTTATGCATATCACGACTTTTGTCCGAAGCTTAGATGTTCTTAGAACTCTGTTAAGCACCTAGCCAGAACCGGCACGGATGCCGGTTCAGAAGCAATGCATACAAGGATGTATGCTTTGCTTCGGTGGCGAACGTATAGAATACCTTTATCAGAGTTCTTAGAACATCTTAGTTTCGGACAATGGAGCTGATATGCATAAATATAATACGTTATACACAGCTAGGTATGTAGCATGTTTTGATACCCGAATCCCGCGCAACACAGAAAAAGACCGGCAGCCCCCATATACGCCATGGACGCTGCCGGTCTTTTATCACATGTTACTCAACAGGTTTATACCTTGTGAACACCTTATCCCCTCCGACAACCTGCTTGGTTCCGTCTGAGTCGATAATCACATAGTCCCCCTCCTGAATAAAGGTCACTCCTCTTCTGTGTCTTATATAAGGACACACAATCGAACCATTATCGCGCACAACCTTTAAAAGCTTGTCAGTGATAATCCAGCCCTTCGTGACTATATCCGAGAAAAGCTCAAAGCCATCCTCTAACCCCTTTCCAAGCTCATATTTCGTTACCTCTGCCTCCATAGGAATCCTCGTACACTTCATAAATACCGCCTCCGTTTCTTTACATTATGTATTTAGCTTTGAAAATATTTGTCCTCAAACTTATCAACAGGTATCGGCTTTGAAAAATAGAAGCCCTGAAACATTTCACAACCAATCCCGGACAGAAAGTCCAGCTGTTTTTCTGTCTCCACGCCCTCTGTGATGACATCCATATTGAGTGCCTTAGCCATAGTTATTATGAATTTAAGGATTTTCCTGCTCCGCTCCTGATTATCTGTCTCACGAAGAAATAACATATCTATCTTGAGCAGGTCTGCCTTAATATCCTTAAGTGTATTAAGTGAGGAATATCCGCTTCCGAAATCATCTATCTCTATCTGGAAACCAAATTTCTGAAGCCTGTCTAAAATTTCCATATGCATCTTTACATCCGACATTATGACAGTCTCCGTAATCTCCAGATTAAGGTGCTTAGGCGCTATCCCATACCTTCTGACGATATCTGTAAGCACCTTATACAAATCAAGATAATAGAAATCCTTGGCTGATATATTTACCGAAATGTGGTAATCCTCATATCCGGCAGCATTCCATTCCTTAATCTTCTCTGCCGCCTTCTCCCATATAAAATTGTCAAGCTTATATATTATTCCCGTCTTCTCCAATATCCCTATAAATGAATCCGGATACAGCAGACCTCTCTTAGGATGCTTCCACCTTACAAGTGCTTCTGCACCAAGAAGTGCACCTCTGCTGTCGAGCTGAGGCTGCAGATACATACAGAATTCCCCATTTTCCAATGCCTTATCGAATTCCGCAACAATACTCTTTTCATGCATCAGCCGTTTCATATCGCTCTCATCATAATATGAAATTACCTGATTATAGTCTCCCTTTATTCTCTCAATTGCCATATTCGCTTTATCGTACATCGTCTGAACAGGCTCATTTACATCCTTAATCTCATATACACCTGCATACACATGCAGCTTGTATATTCTGTCCTCCATCAATGAACACAATATTTTTATATTATCAAGCAGATACTTCTCATCAAAATCCTTTTTAAGCACAATCTGTACAAATCTATCCCCTGCAATCCTCCCCAGAACAGAATTTCCTGCTCCTTTTTCCTTTAGAAGCTCCGCTTCCTTTTCAAGTATCTCATCACCCTTATCATCGCCGAACAGCTCATTCACCAGCTTGAAATCCTTGATATTAGAAGCAAGTATATACATGCTCTCACCGGCATGCTCCCTGATAAAGCTCTCAGCCTCATCAAAAAAGCTCTCCCTGTTATATACCCCTGTAAGCCGGTCATGCGTCGCACGGTACTTTTCATCCCTAAGGCGCTTCATGTCCTCCGTCTTATCCTCTATTCTGAAGAAACAGCCGATTGACGTCCCATCTTCATCGTACATGCTGCGATACTCAAATCCAAAGAAACGCTTAACTCCGCCAACTGTCAGCTCGTCCTCCCAGTACACACTGTCCCTGCCCTGATTCTGCCCATGCCAACGTACATACTGCTTCTCAAGCCTATCGATGTCTTCCGCCTCATTCCACGCTGTAAAAAGCTTCTTTGCAGCCTGATTCACATACACACAGCTTCCATCAACATCAAAGCATATAACGCCGTTGCCAATCTCTTCAATAACGTATGACTGCGTCCTCAGCGCAAGATTTTTTGGTGTGTAATAAAGAGTAAAATATCTTACCAAGGGACCCATTATAGCATAAAAAAGCACTGAAAAATCAATCTCAAGCCCGACGAACAGAAATCCTGCATTCACCATAATAACTACCGCAAGCAGAATGAGTATCACCGCATACTTCTTTCTGTAAAATCTCGGTGACACAATCGTCTTATATATGAGTGCGATAAACGTCAGCGCAACCATCACGTAGCACAGCGCAAGATGTATGCCCATACAGCCATGCGGCTGCGATGTCCAGTAGTACTGCCCATTACTCCCATCATATAACTGTATCATTGAAAATACATGTCCGGTAAAATTATTCACCAGAATACTTATGGAATCAAGCAGAATCATAACAAACAGAATGGTTCTTGGCAGTCTTGTAACCAGCCTGACCTCGGTATACTCCATCGCATAATCCGTAAGCTGGTATGTCAGCCAGCCAACACTCAGATAATACATTCCCAGCAAAAAGCACGCCGGCTGCCTTCCATATCTCGCAGCTATCAGATAAAGTGCATAGAGCAGTGCAGTCATCGCCCCTGCAAATATCACCTTAATTACAGGTCCGGTCATCTTACTTCTGCTCCTTGCCGCCTTGACAATGGAGCCAATAAGTAATGCTGTCAAAATTATATATAAAACGGCAAAACTCGTTCTCAACATATTTTTGTCCCCCAACCCTTTTATTGTCCTAATTTTACCATATTTCAAAAAAAATGGCAAACAACATTGCTGTCATCTGCCATTAAATTTGTATATTTTACTATCCCCTTGCCAGCTTCCCTCTGATTTTGGTGGAAGCAAACTCAATGATGAGCACAAGAACCATAAGTCCCCATATAAATGCTCCTACCATAGCCCATCTACGGCTGTTAAGGCACTGCATAAGCGAAGCTCCGATACCACCTGCACCTACAATACCGAGTGTTGTGGCATCCTTAAGATTGATGTCAAATCTGTATATTGTTGTCGATATGAAGCTCGCTGTGAGCTGTGGAAGCACACCATAACGAATCTTCTGGAACGGTGTACATCCCATAGCATCAAGGCTCTCCAGAATCTTGGTATCGAGATCCTCAATCGCCGTTATATACATCTTGGATATCATTCCTATAGAACATACCGACTGGGTGACAACTCCACAGAATGCACCCGGTCCTGTAACTCTTATCCACATAAGTGCCCATACAAGGCTCGGTATGGTTCTGATAAGCAGGATAAACACCCTGAAAATGTATGCCACCGGCTTCGGCATTATCGTTGTCGATGCAAGAAAAGCAAACGGTATCGCCAGTATCGCACCGAACAATGTACCAAGAACGGCAATCGCTATCGTCTGGAACAGAAGATACGGCACATCGGAATCTCCTGTACCGAACATTAGCTTGGTATCCGGGTGAAACACACCATGCATAACACCCTTGGCAACCTCCGTACCTGTTGCCGTCATTCCGGAAAAATGTATATCAGAAGCCGACCATCCGATTATAACCGCAATTACAAGTACTATTCCAAGATACAGAAGCCACTTGTGAGGCTGTCTTTCATACATTTCAAGAACCGTCACCTTCTTCTCAGCCCTATCCAAAATACTTTCCGCATTTTCTTTTTTATTTACAGTACTTTTTCTATTTTTACCCATGTCTATCTCCATGCTTTCCTAATACTTAGCTGAGCTTCTTTCTCAGATACTCACTGAAAAACTCAATCGCAACAACAACCACAAACAGCGCAAGGAGTACCATTCCAAGTCCATTGTAATCGCGCCATCCGATACGCTCATTGATAGTTATTCCAAGACCTCCTGCACCTACATATCCAAGAATTGCTGAGGCTCTTACATTCATCTCAAAGCAGTAAAGGCTGTGGCTTAAATATACAGGGAGAATCTGCGGAATACATGCCGACCAGAAAGCCTGAAATTTATTCGCGCCAAGCGCTTCCATAGCCTCAAACGGGCCCATATCTATAGTCTCTATGCTCTCATAAAGCATCTTAGCCACAACTCCGAATGTAAATATCGCGATGGCAAGTGTTCCGGCAAATGTTCCAAGTGAGAAAATAAGCGCACATACCAGCGCAATAATAAGTGTAGGCACCGTTCTTACAAGAGCCAGTATAAATCTGATGACGCTCACAACAACACGATTGTGAATAATATTGCTTGAAGCAAGCACCGCAAAGGGAAGTGCAGCCGCACAACCTATAACAGTACCTAAGACGGACATTTTTATAGTGTCGATAAGCGGTGATATAACCTTGCCAAAGAAGCTCCACTTTGGATGGAAAATCTTGCCAAGAATTACAAAAAGCTCATTTATTCTCGAAAAGACCGTAACGAAGCTGAAGCCGGTCATCTTAAATGCCCAGAAAAGCACAATGAACAGCACAATAAGTATGAGCGGCATTCTGCTTCTGGGTCTTACCGTTGTATGTCCATTGGCGATAGTGATAACCTGCGGCTTGAATATGCGGTCAAAAAGCTTGACCTTAGCCTTAGGTGCCTTGTACTCTTCACTCATAAACGCACCTCCTAGTTATCGGACTTCTCTGTAGTAGGAACCGCTGTGCCATTGTACACCTCGTCAAGCTGTTCCTGAGTAATGCTTGAAGCAGGTCCGTCAAAAACAATCTCTCCCGCTCTTACGCCAATCACACGGTCACAGTAGTTGAGTGCCAGGTCAACATGGTGTATGTTCAGGAGAATGGTAATCTTGTATTCCTTGTTGATTCTCACGAAATCACTCATAACCTGACGCGCTGTAACCGGATCAAGGCTCGCAACAGGCTCATCGGCAAGAATAATTGAAGGATTCTGGTTTAAGGTTCTTGCAAGTGCAACTCTCTGCTGCTGTCCTCCCGAGAGCTGGTCACATCTTGTATATGCCTTGTCAAGGATACCTACCTTATCAAGGCTCTCTAAAGCCCTCATCTTCTGTTCCTTGGTAAATATTCCGAATAATACTCTCCAGAATGGCATATCCGGCACATCTGCTGTCAGCACATTCTTGATAACCGTGCTTCTTGATACAAGGTTAAAGCTCTGGAAAATCATTCCCACCTTGCGGCGGAAACGGCGCAGTGCCTTACCGCTAAGGCTCTCCACATCAACATCGTCTACGGTAAGTGTTCCCTGCTGTATATCATGCATACGATTAATACAGCGGAGAATAGTTGATTTACCGGCACCCGAAAGTCCGATAATCGCAACGAATTCTCCCTGTTCAATATTCAAATTCACATTTTTTAAGGCCGTAAAGCCATTCGGATAAGTCTTATATACATTCTTAAATTCAATCATTGTCTAATTCCTTTTTGTAAAGTAACAGCCCTTTCAAGCTGATATTTGCGAAAATGCGCAAATGGTTATTAACAGTCAAAGCCTGTTTTTCAATTAAAGGGGCACCCACACAGCTTGTGAGGTACCCCTTTTTTATCCGGAGCTATACCGTATTATTCTGAAACTGCCTTAAGTGCAGCACGAGCGCCATCATAATCTGCGTCTGTAGCGATTGCATAGCCTGCGTGGCTGTATACACCAAATATCTCTTTACCCTTCTCGGTATTGATGATATTTATAAAGCACTGCTGAAGAGCTTCCTTAAGCTCATCTGTATAATATGGGCTTCTCTTTGAAATAGCAACTGTATCGTTGTAAATACCATCTGTTACACCGATTACGTTAAGCTCATTCCAGATAGACTCGCTTCTTCCCATACCCTGCTTGCCTGTTGAATCCTGCTGATCTGAAGCAAGCATCCAGCTCTCCTCATAATCGTTACGTCCATCAGCATAGCATACAATGATATCAACGCTCTCTGCTGCTGCGTAAGAGAATGCTGTGCCGTAGCCGGAATCAAGAGGAATAACATTAGCAAGATCACTTATCTTCTTGCCATCATAATTCTTCATAAGCCACATTGTAGGATAGATATAACCTGCTGATGAGGAAGTCTTCTGAACTGCCCATGTAGCCTTGTTAAGATCATCCCATGTAAGTGTCTCTCCGTTGTTAACCTTCTCTGCTAACTGCTTTCCGTACTCTGAAGGTGTTGCGTAGATAAGTGAACGGTAGTATGTAACCTGTGGACCGTTCTTCTGTGTTGCGTTGGCATCACCATTCCAGTCTGCCGGATTCTCGCTGTCGTTTGAAAGACCGTTACGTGTAGCCGTGAGGATAACATCTACATCATCTGAGTAGAGTGCATAAGTACCGCCCGGTAACCAGCCTACATCAATTGTTCCCGCTGACATAGCCTCGCCTGTTGCGTCGTAGCTCGTACCGACTGAGATATCTACTTCCCCGATATCATATCCCAGCTTAGCCATCTCTTCCTTAACAAGCTGTGGAAGCTCCTTCGTGCCTGTAATGATAACATCAGCGTCCTTAGAAGGAACGAACTCAAGTGTGAGCTTATCAAAGCTCTGCTTAACCTCATTTGATGCACCCTCTGTTGTGGTGGCATCTGTTGCCGCAGTAGTATCTGCTGCTGAAGTATCCGCTGCGCTTGTACCTGTTGTAGCTGTGCTGTCAGTTGGCTTGCTGTTACATCCGGTAAGCATTGTCATTGCTGCCATCATAACAGCAGCACCCTTTACAAAACCCTTTTTCATAATAAGGCTCTCCTTTGTGCATAGTTATCTCGGGTATCCCGAATTCGCACGGATATAATGTAGCATTGACACATATTTTTTTCAATACTTTTTCTAAGAATTTTTTAACATTATGCATTATTTTATTTACATTTTTACCTGTTTTTTACATTTAAGTTCATCCAAACACCACATCGAGCGTCATCATCACAGTAAATCCTGCCGCAAACATCAATGTACCTATATCACTCTGCTTTCCCTTTCCCTGTGCCATCTCTGGTATAAGCTCCTCGACAACCACATATATCATCGCACCTGCTGCGAAGCTTAAAAGATACGGAAGAACCGGAACAACAATGCCTGCTGCCATGATGGTTAAGACAGCCCCCACAGGCTCCACCGCACCTGACAACACTCCGTACAGAAATGATTTTCCCCTGCCTATGCCGCGGCTTCTTAGCGGCATGGATATTATCGCGCCCTCCGGAAAGTTCTGTATTGCAATTCCGACCGCAAGCGCCATCGCCGACATAAGCGTTATTCCGGAATTACCGCTTATGCAGCCTGCATATACGGCTCCTACCGCCATTCCCTCAGGAATATTGTGCAGCGTGACCGCGAGGACAAGCATTGTCGTTTTTTTTAGGTTTGCCCTCGGTCCCTCCGCCTGCTCTGTGTCTGAATGCAGGTGCGGAATAATATTATCCAACAAAAACAGAAACAGAATCCCTGCCCAGAACCCCACAACTGCCGGAACAAATGACCACCTTCCCATACCCGATGCCTGACTAAGCGCAGGAAGTAAAAGGCTCCACACCGACGCCGCCACCATTACCCCGGCGGCGAAGCCGGTGAGAGCCCTCTGTAGTATGACATTCATCTCTTTTTTAACGAAAAGAACACATGCGGCACCAAGAGTGGTGCCTGCAAATGGAATAAGAAGTCCTGAAAGTACATCTGTCATGCTCCTACTGCCCCCTTAAAATTATTGTCATCTGTATTCCCTGATTTTTTTAACTCTCTTTTCATCAAAATCTTGACTGCCCTGCACACAGCGATTATTACAGCTGCTAAAATTATACCCTTCATAACATCCTCCTTTTCCGGCACCAGCTATGCCTGCTATATTATTATATGTAAGCTTCCATTGTATGTGACATCATACACGCTTTTAAGTTAATGTGTTTAGGTTAATATGTTTAAGTTAACATGTTTAAGTTAATACATTTAAGTTAGCTATGCCTAACTTCTATTGTCAGTATAGACTAACCCATGAAAAAAATCAAGAGTGTATGTTATTGTTTCATATAAATCGTTTCATATAAATATGACTTTCACACACACATTTTCAATATGTGGTACGTTATATACTTTGGATACGTGCATATCTAAAGGTAATTCTCTAAAGCTGTATTCAGATATCCACCTTTGTAACCGGAAATGAGCATGCTTATTCATGAATTTTATCTTCCTGCATACTACAAGCATCGCTTGCGGTACTGCCACCAATAAGTAGTTTGAAAACTTTATTTTCAAGCTTACCGCCTGAAGCCAAAAAAATCCCCACCTGATGATTATACTCGCTCCATGAAGTCAGACATAAAATCTGACAACCAGATACCGGTATAAATCAGGTGGGGATAATATTTCCTCAGACCATTGAGGACACTAACCAAAGTCAAAAACTATCTCACCAATGGCAATGATGCATCAATCTTTCTTCTTATTCTTCTGCTTCTCGCGCTTCTCTCTTAAGCGGCGCTCAACTCCGAAATCAACTCTTCCCTTCTCATTTCTTGCGTTGCCGTCGCGTCCGATACGCTCCTTCCTGCGGCGTTCTTCTTTTGAAGACTTCTCGCCTTTTTCACGGCGCTCGTCCCTGCCGGATTTCTCATCCTTCTCATGATGGTCATCCCTTCTGGATTTCCCGCCCATTTCGATGTAGCTGTCTTTTTCCGGCTTTCCGCCCTTACGCCTGCGCTCGTTCCTGTCGCTATCATCTCTGCGACGGTCATCGCGTCCGCCTCTGCGCTCGTCCTTATCTCCTCTTCGGCCACGTCCGCCCTTGCGTCCATTCTCTTCCTCAAAATGACGCGCACGTCTTGGCTTATACACCTCAACCGGGATATCTTCAAGCTCTTCTCCCATGTGCAGCTTAAGGAATGCGGCTGCAAGCTCCATGGCTGTAACGTCATCGTCATTCATCTTATCGGCGATAATCTTGGTCATCTTGGTCAAATCCTTCTCGTTTCTGACCTCCATAACCTTTGACAAAATCTTCTGCGCCTTGACAGCAGTGATATCTGCTGCCGAAGGTATTGTGCGCGCCTTAATCTTGGTGTGGCACACATTCTCGATTTCCCTTATCTTGTATATCTCCCTGCCGACAACAAGTGTGAAGGAACGTCCTGTTCTTCCTGCTCTTCCGGTACGACCTATTCTGTGGACATAGTACTCGATATCCTGCGGAACGTCGTAGTTGAATACCGCCTCTACGTCATCAACATCAATTCCTCTTGCCGCAACATCCGTTGCAATAAGAATCTCGACTGTGCCGTTTCTGAAACCGTTCATAACCTTGTCACGCTGGAACTGCGACATATCGCCGTGGAGTCCCTCTGCAAAATAACCTCTTCCCTTAAGCTCCTCTGTCAGGTCATCAACCATCTTCTTGGTATTACAGAAGATAAGAGAACGCTTCGGATTATAGTAATCCAAAAGCCTTGCTGTAACTTCCGCCTTGTTCTGGCGCTGAACCTCATAGTAATACTGCTTTACAAGCGGTATTGTAACCTCCTTTGCTGCAACCTTCACATGCACTGCATCCTTCTGGTAGGTGTGTGTGATGTCAAGGATAGGCTTAGGCATTGTAGCTGAGAACAATGCTGTCTGGTGATCCTCAGGAATCTCTTTAAGAATAGTCTCAATATCCTCACGGAAGCCCATATTAAGCATCTCGTCAGCCTCATCGAGCACGATAGCCCTGATGTTCTCAAGACGCAGTGTATGTCTTCTCATGTGGTCCATGACACGTCCCGGAGTTCCGACAATAATCGAGACATTACCCTTGAGGGAGCGTATCTGCTTGGATATATCCTGTCCTCCATAGATAGGAAGAATTTTTATACCATGCATGAACTTTGCGAACTTGCGGAGCTCCTCTGCTGCCTGAATTGCAAGCTCTCTCGTAGGACAGAGTATGATACACTGCACACCCTCAACCTCCGGGTCAATCCTCTGTATCATCGGTATTCCGAATGCTGCAGTCTTTCCTGTTCCCGTCTGTGCCTGACCGAGCACGTCGCGTCCCTCAAGGAGTGCCGGAATCGCCTGCTGCTGTATCGGTGTCATCACCTCGAAGCCCATCTCCTGAACTGCGCGTATTATTCGCTCATCGATAGGTGCGTCCTCATACCTTACCGCATTGACTGCGCTCTCTGCATTCTTCATCTCCTCTGCTGTGTTTGTCATGTTTTCTGTTTTGCTGTTTTCCATTAAAATAATTACTCTCTGCTTTCTATATATTAATATTTTCTTCTGTCAATTCCTGTTCTCTTATAAAAATCAGCCTTATCCTGATACATCAGTTTCTCCGCCTCCGTCAAAAGCGCGTCCTGGTTTCTTGGTGCCTTGTCAGTCCACACCTCACCCACAGCCATGTTGACACCGTGTGCCTTCATGTCCTCCTTCAAAAGACGTACATGCTCGCTAAGCTCCTCCCTGGTCACACCGTTGGCAGCCGCTAAGAATTCATCTCCGCCTATCCTGAACAGCCCATAACCATCAAACACTCTTCTGAGACTTTCACAGGCATCCTTAAGCAGCCTGTCACCCATCTCATGTCCCTGGGTATCATTAACCTTCTTAAGCCCGGTCACATCGCAATAGACAATGCCCATGCTTCTGTTCACATCCACCTTGCTCATATATTCATTGAGCGCGTATCTGTTTCCAAGCCCGGTAAGCTGGTCGTTGTAGCTCATAATCTCGAGCTCCTTCATAAGATTTCTTCTCCTTATGCATGAGATTATGAAGTGACCAAGTATGTGCAAAATATTAGAAGCATACCTGAGTGTCTCGACCGGCGGATTATCAACACCATAGAAGCCTATAGCCTGTTTATTGTCATAAAGCGGAACAACAACAAGCGAATGTATATCCTGCCTCCTGAGGTTCTCATACTGAAGCGGGTCACTCTCCTTGATATCCTCCAGATCTGCAATCATTATATACCTGTTCTCAGCAAAATTTCTGTACCATTCAGCACACACATCCGCCTGAACATTCTGCAGTGTGTGCTTCTGCGGCTCCACACCGACCGCCGTCCATTCGTAGGTATTGTCATCCCCTCCAAGCTCATTCTGCTCAAATATATATGTCCTCTCTCCCTTGAGTGCCTTACCTATATATTCAAGCACAATCTGTAATGACATATCCGGTGTCGGCGCCTGAAGTGCACTTCTTAGTGCCTCGTTTGAGATTGCCTCGATGTTCTCATAGCGGCTCGCATCCTCGCACTCATGGTCATGCCCCACTGCGTCAGCATCAATCGCAAGCTCCACCCTGTATCTTCTGCCGCCATCGGTTACAAGTGTATCCTTTATCGCAAAATCCTTGTCAAGCAGAAGATTGTAATGCCTCCATTCAATAAACTCTCCTTCACAAAGCTGTTTATTGTTGCAGACGGCACAAGGTGCTGAGCAATGCTGCAGCACCTCATAACATTTCTTTCCAGCTATCTCATCTAACGAATGAATGCCGTACATCCTGAGTGCCTTTTTATTCATATATACCAGTTCATCCGTATCTATGTCCGAAGCATACACACATTCGTTCATATTTTCAAAAAATTCCCAAATTTTCATGGCATACACCTTTTTTCCGGACAAAACAATATTTTCCAATATCTTCATCCACAGTCCTTTTTTCGTAACAGTATATTGACAAATACATGTCTATTATACCTACTTGCATGCCAAAATTCAAGAAACTTTTGACTATTCATTTACAATATTATAATACGATTTTGATGTAATTCTGTACACAATAACATAAAATACCGCAAACACAAGCGCACATACAACATTTACCAGTGCAAAAAAGCCCTTATCGCTAAATCCGAAACACAGCAGAAGCTTACTCACAATCGGGAAAGCGAACGCAAGATGTACACATGCCATTATAATAGGCAGAAAAAATACCGTGAGCATCTGGGAATTGATACTGGACTTAATATCTTTTTGGTTCATGCCAAGCTTTTTCATAATCTCGAAGCGCCCGCCGTCCTCATAGCCTTCAGTAACCTGCTTATAATATATGATAAGCACCGTGGCAAGCACAAATATTATTCCAAGGAAAATCGCAAGGAACAGGAGTGCACCGAACATTGTGTAGAAATTGTCTCTCTCAGCCTCCCTGCCCTCAACATTCACATGGGTAATCCCGGCAAGGTACGCCTCATTTTCCTTATATTCCCGGTTGAACATGCTGTTAAGCTCATTCGCAGCAACGATTTTTCCTGCCTCACTGCCTGTCATGTCAAAATTATAGAACCATGATATTATCACTCCACTGCTGCCCGGCGTATTGATTATAGGAAGCACTATATCCTTTGGGTTGTTCACAATAATATACATTCCCGGAAGCACATTGTATGCTTCCGTTCCATTGGCTATGAACCTTCCGATGATATTTTTTACCTTGTAGTGCGGTCCATCGTCCCCTAGAACCAGCTCATCAGGTGAGACATTCTTAGCACTTCCCATTCCCTTCGTGAAGCATACAATCGCCTCATCATCATCAAGCTCCACATTCTCATCCATCAGGCGGTTGTAATCATCCAATGAGATTGCAAACATCTGATATATGGTCGGCGACAGTCCGGCACTGTAGTAATCTGTGGTCTCATAATCTGTGTAATTAATTTTTCCGTTCGCATAGGCACATGAAAATATAGCCGCCGTATAATCGGTTAAATCCACAATCTCCTCACCCGCAGCACCCACACAGCTCTTTACGGATTCCTTCATATCACCCATATAATTTTCCATATCCGGATAACTGTTAAAAACTGTCGTGAGATTGATATCCCTCGGATACCTGTTTCTCACAACACTCTCCTCACCGGCATAAAGACATACCGTAGCCGAGAGCATGACAAGCACCATAGTGCACAGCACACATATTGAGGCAAGACCTGCGCCGTTTCTCTTCATTCGATATAGCATCGATGACACCGACACAAAATGATTGGTCTTGTAGTAATAGCGCTTGTTCTTCTGCAGCAGACGGCACATTGTCACCGAGCCTGCTATAAACAGCAGATATGTGGCTATTATTACCATTATAACTGCCACAAAAAACATACTTAGAGCGCTCAGCGGGTCCTCTATCGTCACGGCAATGTAGTACGCTCCTGCGAGGATAACTACACCGCACAGTGCAATGAACCAGTTCGCTTTAGGAGGCTTCTCTCCCCTGTTCTCGCTCCTTAGCAGGTCAACCGGCTTTGACATTCTGACCTGTCTCACCATGTTGACAAAAAGAAGTACATATATTACGCCAAAAACCTTCAATGTCATAAACAGCGCTTCCGTGTTCACTGTTATATTATAATTATTCTCCCCCTTGATTGCATACATCATGGCAAGCTCGCCAAGCTTCGCAAACACTATGCCGAACATAAGTCCTGCAGTGAGCGATATGAACGCAATCTGAACGCTCTCCCAGAATAAAATTCTCGCCAGATTACCCTTTCCCATACCGAGCACATTATACAGACCGAATTCCTTTTTCCTTCTCTTCATCAGAAATGAGTTCGTGTAAAAAAGGAACAGCACCGCAAAAATTATTATCACATAAGTTCCCATTCCAAGCATTTCCGCCATAAACGAACCACCTCTGATTGTTTTTAGCAGCGGATCTCCGGCTAAAAATGCAATTATATAGAACATCATCACCATTCCGGTACATGTCAGTATGTACGGAAGGTAGAATCTCCTATTTTTTCTTATACTGTCCCACGCAAGATGCGGGTAAAAACCTATTCCCATTTTTTATCCTCCTGCATACTGCAAGCACCGCTCGCAGTACTGCCATCAATAAGTAGTTTGAAAATTTTATTTTCAAACTTATCCCCCTGCATACTGCAAGCACCGCTTGCAGTACTGCCACCAATGAGTAGTTTGAAAATTGTATTTTCAAACTTATCCCCATTCTTTGCAAAAGTTCATTGTCTTAGCACATTTTAAAACAAAAAACTCAGTCACCTAAATCTTTCTTCCCCGTCGCAAGCACCGTGAGCGTATCCGCTATCTTGCGGTAAAATTCGTCCCCGGTGTCATCCCCACGGTAAATCTGATGAAATACCTCTCCGTCCTTTATGAACAATACTCTCCCCGCGTGGCTTGCCGCCTTAGCTGAATGTGTCACCATGAGAATAGTCTGCCCCTTCTCATTAATCTCCCCGAAGAGCCTTAACAGCTCATCCGTCGACTTGGAATCAAGCGCCCCTGTCGGCTCATCTGCAAGTATCAGGCTTGGATTGATTATCAGTGCCCTCGCCACCGCCGCCCTCTGCTTCTGACCGCCCGACACCTCATACGGATATTTTTTTAACAACGGCTCAATTCCAAGCTGCACCGCAAGCGGTATCAGTCTCCGCTTCATCTCCGCATGCTTCTCCCCCGCAAGCACCAGCGGAAGGTATATATTGTCCTCCAGCGTAAATGTGTCGAGCAGGTTGAAATCCTGGAACACAAAGCCAAGCTTATCCCGCCTTAGCTGTGAAATCTCCTTCTCGCTCAGCTCTGACAAATCCTGACCCTCGAGTCTTATCCTCCCGCCTGTCGGCTTATCGAGTGCCGCCAGAATATTCAACAGCGTTGTTTTACCTGACCCCGACTCACCCATAACAGCCACATACTCGCCCTTCTCCACAGCAAAGGACACATTCCTAAGTGCCTCCACCTTATTCCCACCGAATCTTGTGGTGTATGTCTTTTTGATATTTGCTGCCTCTAATAAACTCATATTTTCCTCCATTCTGACTGTCACCGGCAATTATATAGCTTCATCTTATAATGCCTTACAACAGACAATTTTCTTTCGCCCCATAAAATTTCTTTCAATTCAAAGCTATTATATCTCATTTATCTTTTTCATCCCCACAACATTACTATAACAAAAAAGGAAATGCAGCTCCATCTAATCGGCTTACATTTCCTTATACAAAACTTACATTTGTGTAAGAATTGGCTTATCACTATTCAACCTCAAGCTTATTTCTCCCAAGCCCGATTGTTATGGTCGTGCCCTGCCCCGGTACCGACTGCGCCTCTATACTGTGTTCAAGGTTATCGCATATCCGCCTGCACAGATACAGCCCTATTCCGCTCGCCTTTCTGTCAGCCCGTCCGTTAAAGCCCGTGTATCCCTTATCGAATATCCTCGGCAAATCCTCAGCCGCGATGCCTATTCCGGTGTCACTTATCACAAGCCTGTCCCCGTCACATTTGATGCTGATACTTCCCTCAGAAGTATATTTCACCGCATTTGACAAAACCTGCTCCACCACAAAGCCCAGCCATTTCTCATCTGTGAGCGCAACCTCGTCCGTATGCTCATACTCAAGCGCAAGCTTCTTCATTATGAACTGTGACGCAAGCCTTCGCACTGCCGGGCGAATAATGTCATCAACCCTGTATTCCTTAATCACATAGTCCGTGAAATCCGAATCAAGCCTCAAAAAGCACAGCACCATCTGAACATACTGCTCCACCCTGAACAGCTCCGCGCGCAGCCTCCTTGAATCCTCCGAGTCCTCCTTCTGTAATATCAAATGCATTGAGGCAATCGGCGTCTTAATCTGGTGCACCCACATGGTATAGTAGTCGACCATGTCCGAATATTTCATGTTCATGGAGTCATTCAATCTCATTCCCCCATTTTTAAGACGTTCAATTATTTCAAGAAGCTCATTTTCTATCTCATCAGTAGTATTCACCTGTTTTCTTATCTCGGCAGTATCCAGTATCTTTACGAACTCACTGTCATCTCCGACTGCCCTTTGAAGGATTTCCTGCATATTTTTCCATTTTCCATATTCTGAACATGCCATGACAGCAAATGCCGCAGTCATTATCACCATACAGACAAGCGCCGGATATAACACCGCTGCAACAGTTATTCCATACATCCAGAAGGTAAATGCAAATATGGCACTGCACACAAGAACCATCAGAAATGACTTCTTCTTACTTATTATATAGTTTAATATAAAATGAATTTTTCTATTCATCTGTCATTCCCTGTTTTTCAATTATATATTTTTTTCAGAAAGCCCGCATTCCACGAAGCTGTACAGCTTCATATGTTATCGTATTTCTGAACACACAGCTACGCAGCACTATGTATAACTGTATTTCCTAATGCTTACGTACACAGCTTAGTCTGCCTGCACAATGTATCCCACACCGAACTTCGTCCCGATGAAATCCTTAAGTCCGGCATTATCAAGCTTCTTTCTCAGCCTGTTCACATTGACTGTGAGAGTATTCTCATCGACAAAGCTGTCGCTCTCCCACAGCCTCTCCATAAGACTCTCCCGGCTGACCACCTTGCCCCTGTTCTCCATAAGCGTTAGAAGAATCTTATACTCGTTCTTGCTCAAATCTATATTTTTCCCCTGATATGTAAGCGTGTTGTCCGACATGTTGAGCATCGCTCCATTGTGCTCAATTATGCTCACTGACGCAGCAAAATCATAGCTTCGCCTCAGCATCGCCGACAGCTTTGCAATCAGCACATTCCGGTCAAACGGCTTCGCGATAAAGTCATCTGCGCCCATATTCATCGCCATTAGTATATTCATATTGTCCGATGCCGACGACAGAAATATTATCGGAATCTTGGACACATTTCTTATCTGGCTGCACCAGTAATACCCGTCAAAATACGGCAGCGATATGTCAAGCAGAACCAGATGCGGCTTCACCTTGGCAAACTCCGCCATTATATTCTCAAAATTTTTTGCAATATGCACCTCAAGCTCCCAGCCTGCGGCATAATCTGCAATCTCCTTTGCAATCCCCGCGTCGTCCTCGACCAGCAATATTTTATACATTTATCCACTCCCCATATCCATATTTTCTCAAAAAGATACATTAAATATAGTATGATTTAATGGGTATTTCAATCTTTTTCTTAATAGCTTATTATTTATCTTCTTAACAAAATTATCGGCTGTTTTACATTTCTTAATAATTTCTTTACATCATTTTGAGTTAATTCCAATAAAAAAACCGCAGCACACCGGCTACGGTTAGAATCCTTGTTCCTTCAAAACCACACATTAAACTATCAGATATTTTAACCTGAACCATTTCT
>OGEU01000202.1_pt1 | contig 65674 bp, 76 predicted proteins | sample 1570651 | NCBI WGS metagenome assembly OGEU01 (sample SAMEA2582129, study PRJEB24529) | metagenome | biome: Human gut stool | place: China | collected 2011 | reverse complement strand
TTAGCTAATTCATTTAATATTATTTGTTGGTTATCTGTTAATTTCATTTTTCATATCCCCTTTTATTAATTTATTTTATACTTAAATTATATACTTTAGTATGTAATAAGTCAAGTGATTTTAATAAATTTATTTATTTTTTTTCAATAAAAAAAAATAGCCTTATTATTAAGGCTATTTACTATACTTATACTTTTTCAACATATTTACTACCTAATGAAATCCATCCTGTTCCTGATTTAAGTTTACCCCAATTATTATTTTCTTCTATAATTGTGTAGGCATCACCTTTTTTCAGTTCACCGACTTTTTCATATGATATAGAAGGACCTGTTCTTATATTAAGTTCATCTACTATGATTCTCACAACATATGGTGTAAATTTATCTGTAGTAGGTTTTTGTACGCTTTGTTGTTCATCAGTAACAAGTTTCTTATACCATGTCCAACTATACCCAAATCTTTTATGACGTAGTAAGTATGGACAATCTTTTCTCGTCCAAAAGTAATGCTGTACTATATGAGCTGTATCTATTACAGGATATTCTTTCATCAACTCAACACATAAAGCTGCACTATTTTCCCATACTTTTCTCTGTTTTTCTTTATCTTTACTGTATTGACAATGTTCTATGCCTATAGAATGCCTGTTACCCTTTCCGTTTTTACCATCACCAGCGTGCCATGCAACTCTATTAAATTCTACAGATTGATATATCTTATCGTAGTCAACAGTGACATGCCATGATGCAGTACGCCAACCACCTAGATTTGCGCTTCTTAAAGCATTGTACCAATTTATACCTGGTACATCATCATCACCTACATTATGGATTGTTATACTGGTAGGATTCATTGTATAGCCTGGAACAGCATGACCTGGTTTTTCTATTCTATTAGATACAACTGTTGCATGCCCTATTTTGCATCCATGTACTAATTTATGATTTTTTATTTTGTTTGACATTATATCAACTCCTATTTTTTAAACCCTATTGATTTCTCTTCCTTAAAAGTTTTATTTAGTTCTTGTACAGCAGCTTCAATCATTACATCTAGTTCATTTTGTGTGATAGTTATCCCATTTTCATACAATAATTGAACTATATAATTTTCACATTGGGCTTTTTTATCATTACCATGAATATCTGTGTATATTTGTTCTACTGCTTTTACACAATCTTTCACTATAATTTTTTTCATTTCTGTGTTTATGTATTTTTGATATAATCTTTTTCCAGCTATACCTAGATAGGCTACTAGAATTGCTAAAAATGTTTGAATAATATTTCCTGCTACTTGATTAATTAATTCTTGTATCATGCTCATGTTGTTGTTCTACCTCCTTTTTTAGTTGGTCATATATTGAATGTACATAACCATTCCCATGCAATTCGATATATCTATCACCTGCGTGGATTCGCTCCTCCAATGATAAATCTTCATTCAAAATAACAAGCTTTAAAGTATACATTGTATTTTCTTCCATAATTTCTTGAAATTCATGAATTTTATCAGCTACTGCTCTCATTACTTTGAATATTTTTATAAAAGTCGTAACAATTATAGTAAGTGCAGTTAGGAGACTTGCTAGATATAATATAGAATTTACTGTCATATTCGAATACCTCCTTGTTACTTATATTATATTAAAAGTAAGTCTAAAAATATAAATAAATAAAAAACTACCTACATATATAGTAGGTAGTTTTACTTAGTTCACAATATTTTTAAATTGCGAACTAAACGAATATTAAAAAAGACTAGAAATTAATTTAGTTTAAAACTTCTATTATTTTATTTCTCTTAAAAAAAAGAATCACCATTTTGTGTAATTACTTTTACTTTCTTTCCATTTTTTAATCGTACCATTGTATGTTCTATGTCACTATCGTAAGTTTCATATATTTTTATATCTTCTACAATACCTTCTTTTATTTCTCTTTTTAGAAATCCACATCTTAATTTGACTTTATCACCTATATTTATAATCATTAAATCAACCCCTTATAATAAGTTTAATATAATAATTACAAATTATCTACTATTTGATAGTAAAAGTTTCTTCAGTCCAAAATCCTCCTATTTTTAAAATATCTTTTTCTACATTATTTACATAAGTTTTTACTTCTTCTATTTTAAAACTTCCTGGAGGAGTACAAGAAATCCCTAAAGGAAATTTTAAATATTTAGTGGTTGGAGTACTAGTTAAAGTTCTTTCTATGCTATATGTAGTTATATTTCCTTCTGTTTCAATTGTAGGGCTCGCGTTGCTTCCATATTGCCCTGAATAACTATTATTGCTAACTTCACCACTATTATCTCCAAATCCAGTTGAGCTAAATCCCTGTGCTTTAAAACCTCCAGAAATGTTTGATACTTTCAATACTGTTTTCACTGTATTTCCTTCAATAGCATCTGAATCTACCGAAATTAAAGTTATAAAATGGAACCCTGTATTTTTAAATCCTGTTACAGTAAGTGTTTTTCCTGTATAATCTATTTTTTCTACATTTTCAATAGCATTTGCACTTATAGTTATATTTCCTGTTACACTACTTATAGTAATAACTTCATTAACTACAACAGTGCTTGTTATATCTGTTCCGCCCATTGTTACTGTTACATCATTTAATATATAGCCATCATTCGCAGTTATAGTTGCTGTATAACTACTATTTTCTTCTATTGTAGTTGCAGAATTTGAATTAGTGCAATTAGTTAAGTTATTAGTTATAGTATATTGTGTATTTATTTCACTTACAGTAACGTTGCAGGTAGCTGTTTTAGTTCCACAAGTAACGGTTACGATACAGTTTCCGTTCGATATAGGTGTTATGACTCCGTTATCTACTGCAACTATTCCAGTAGGAGATACACTCCATGCGACTGTATCAGTTGCATTTGTAGGAGTTATTGTTGCAGTTAAAGTTTGAGGACTCTTATTTGTAAATGCTAAAGTTATATTATTTAGTGTTATATTTGTGCAAGGAATATTTTCAACATCATTCGCTAAACAAGGAACACAATTAAACAACATATATTTCGCTAAATTTACACCAACTCTATAATGTCCCGCTGTATTCCAGTGTAACCCATCTTTTGTATAAATATTCCTGTTAGTATTATTTTTAGGGTATATTCCACTCATTGTATAATTATCATAAACATAAACTGGATAATTTGAACAAACTTCTATAACTGCATCTCTATAATCTTTGACAGTATATCCTTGTGCATTTGGTTCACTATAAAAATTAATAGGTTTTCCTACTTGAGCTGGTGTAATAAATATTATAGTACCTTTTGGATATTTAGTTAACAGACCTTCACAAAGAACTTTTAATGCCCCATAAAAAGTTGATGTTGTAGTATCATTTGGAGTTCCTAAAGCAATATTTAACCCCATGTCATTAACCCCACCAGCAACCAAAATAACATCTAAATCATCACTCATTGTTGAATATCTAATAGACATAGCATTGCTATCTGTTCCTCCTATACAAGTTCCACTTATGCCATAATTAACAAACTCTGACATATGTAATATATCTTTTGCAACATTATAAAAGGTTTTATCTGTATAATACCCTGCTGAAATGCTATCTCCTAAGCAACCGCCTTTTTTATTTTTCCATAGATTAAGTATATTAACCACATCTGTGTTATCAGAGACAACTTTTTCAAGAACTACATTTTGTAAATCATTTTTAGTTGCATATGAACTTAAATTTACATTTCCACTTTCAATTTTTTTCACAATATCTTTAAATTGCGAACTTATATCATCGAATTTTTTAGTTGCAGATTTTCCGTTTTCATCTACAACCAAATCTGGAGAAGTATAAGGATAAGAATAGCCGTCAGTCCCTTCTCTTACTTTCATTTTATCACTCATTTTATCATCTCCTTTTATTTATTGCTCACTTTTAGGTACAAAAGTTTTACTAACTCCATTTATTGTAACAACTAATTCACCACTTTCATTAAATGACAATTGTGGTAAACTAGAAATTTTATCAGCTACATATTTTTTAGTAACTAAATCTTTATCTTCAGTAGGAGTACCTTCTTGAGATAATTTACCTGCAAACCAAGCATTACCTTCCCAGTCTAATGTATGTGCATTAGAACGGGTATTGTCATATTTACCATTACCAACTATATGTGCATATTTATTAGCGGTATCTTCTATATTAAATTTACCTTGAACGTGTTGACATTCAGAAGAAGCTTTAGTGTAAAAACCCTCAGCATGCGAGTTGCTACCTGAAGCAATAGTGGTATTACCTTCTGCGTGAGAGAAGTCGCCTGAAGCAGTAGTACTAGAACCTTCCGCATGTGAAGCAATTCTTGAAGCAGTAGTTTCATTACCCTCAGCATGTGAACAATTGCCTGACGCAGTAGTTAAACCCCCCTCTGCATGAGAGGCTTGACCTGAAGCTGTCGTACTATCACCTTCAGCATGTGAAAAATCACCTGAAGCTTCTACCATATTTCCTAAAGCGGTACTTCCTCCAGCTAGTTTACCTACTCTTCCCATACTTATACTATTTTGTAATACTAAATCAGTTTCTAAATATTTATTGTCTAAATATTTAACTTCTTCTTCATGAATAACTAAATCAGTAGCATTAGGAATAGTTTCAGCAGTAACACTAGATTCACCAGAGTGTGATAATTTACCAATATATATTGTTATATTATTAAGATGGGAAGCACTATTTGCTACTACAGTATAATCACCTATATTACATGTAATAGTACATAAAATCACACTCAAATTGTTTGGTCCCTTTTTTTCACTTATTTCCAAACTACATAATTTCTTACTACCTAAAAATTCTATATAATATTTTCTATCTTTATTAATAGAAACATTATTTATAGTAATTTCATCATCTAATTTTATATTACTAGCAGGTACAGTAGCTAATACTTTACTAGAAATAGTATCAATAGTTTTAGAAGCAATATTTTTAATTTGCGAGTTAACTTCATTAATACCACCTATAATAGTTTTATTTGTAGTAGTTAAAGTGTCATGTGTAGTGTCTTCTATACCCTTAAATGATGTGTCATCTTTTTCTAATACTATTTGTGTACTTTTGATATCTTTAAGCTGCGTATTATTATAACCGATTCCATCTTCCATTCTGTTTAATTCAGCAGTTGTTATTTTTTCTTTGGATACCCATGTTTTTTTAGCAAAAGTTCCATCGTCTTCTACTGCTTTAAGTGGTGCTGCATATGTTGTTAATGCTTGGTCGACTACTGCATCATCTACTACATTAGTAGTTCCTAATTTTTCAAATAAAGGCTGTTGTATATGAATACATGATTTGATAGGAGGTAAAGTTAATACAGCTTCTTTTTTACTATCAAGTAATCTTATTTGTATACTATAGTCGCCTATTTCTGTATCTTCATCTGTAAGTTCTTCGCCTATAGTTAATATTACAGCACCCTTTTTTGTAGCTTGTATGTCAAATTCAATTTCAATAGTATTCGTAGCATCGTCATCTTTCTTGAATTTTACTTGAGCATATGACGCTTGGGCATTAGCTACTAAGCTATTAGTACTGTCATTATCATACATATATTTACTGTTCACAATAGTAAAAGTTATTTGAATATTCTTGTCATATTTATATAAATAAATGTCATTGTCGAGAGTTGCGACATTATTATTTACAGTTATTGTACTATCTCGCTTTATCATTTTTTTCCTCCTTTTCTTCTTTTAATTTTTTAAATTGTTCTTGTAGTGCTAGGTATTTAGCTTTAAATAGATTGCATTCCTCTATTTTGTCTGCTAATTCCTTTTTATAAAGACTAATCATAATTTCTATTTCAGACATATTTATACCTCCTTCTATTTCATTATATTTGAAATAGGAGAATAAGTTAATATTCTCCTATTACTATTATTCTGTATAAGTTATTTTAATTTTACAGTTACCAGAACATACTGAGTAATGTGATTTATCTTGTGATGCAGGTACAAGTCCTATGCCTTTGGCGTTCATGAAATTTGCTATATCTGTACTACTTGTTAATGTGATTACTCCAGATGAGCCTACACTTATTGATACTGATTTACTAAAATCACTTCTAAATGAAGGTGTTCCACTTGGTCTTGAAGTGTAGTTATGTGTTCTAACTCCATGTGTAACATCTCCATAATTACCACCACTTTGACGTGTGAATGTTATTGTTATTTTGCTTATGTTTTTTCTAGCATAATCACTTAACTTATTACCAAAGAACCAACAACCAACACAATCTCCATAACCATAGTCCCCTTGTCTAACTGTTCCGTCTCTCTTCCAACTATTATATACAGTTTTTCTATAAGTATCACCATAATTTGCATTGATTGTAACAGTTTTAGTAGTAGTACTACCTGTTGATGAAATATTATCTCCACTTACTGATGCAGTACTGAATTTAGCGCCTGTTGCATATATTCTACCATTAGTAGTAGTATGTGTATTTTTACCACCACTACCACCGCAGTTTGTTGCAGTCCCAAATCCTATTACTGAATTTGAACTGCTTATAAATGCATAATCAGAAGTTAACCCTTTTGTATTAGTAACATACACATTTGAGCATGTAAATGCTCTTACTGCATTATAACAATTGACAAAAGTAACATTATTTATTCTGGATTTTGCAAAACTTACGATTTCTATTCCACTCTTATTACCAGTTCCATTTTTCGGTGCGTATACAGTGATATCATTTAATCTCAATGATGTATTGTTTGCGTATATTGCATAATTCCCTGAATCTCCTTCAATACCATAATTAGGCATTATTATTCCACTAGAATCTTCTTTGAACTCAACTTCAAGTGTTGGGCTGTATATGTTTAAATTTCCGAATAAAGTTTTATTATTTAGGTCTATGTTTATTATACCACTATGGAATTTGGTTAAATCTACATTCTCATTCAAATTAGATAGTAGTCGAATATATACAGTATAACCATTTAAGTTTTTTGGACATGCATCAGCAAACTCATGGAAACTTTGATAGTTTGAACCTTCTTCAAATTCTTCAGAGTTTGGCCAACTTTGATATATAGTAATGTTTATATCATCGTCTAATACTTGTTGATATCTTGAATTATTAATTGTATTAATTGTTAATACATCTGTAGATATTTCTTTGTCTACAGATAACGAATCAATTTCAGCTCTACCATCTTCTAATATCCTAAAACTTCCATTTGCAGTGATAATACCTTCGAGTGAAATGTTCTTTGCTTTCAATTTTATATCAGAGTTTGCTATTGCTTCGATTGTTGCATCTGTCAATGTTAAACTTGATTGTGTAGAGCCTTTTTTTACTAGCCATTCAAATTTTTCACTTGTTTGTGTAGCTATAGATATTGCTGTTTCCGCCTTATGATTAGCTTCCCAACTGCTTAAATATACAGGGGTAGTAAAAGCTATCGAATTATCAGTATAAGTAATTTTATTAGTTTGCCATAAATATTTACCTTCTTGATAAGCTGGTATACTTGATGCCCACCCTGTAGCTGAAGTACTTGGAGCTGATGTTTTACTATAGTGTACATAGTATAGTATCTGCACTTGTTTTACGCCAATACCTTCAGCACCTTGGTCACCTTTAATTTTAGCCCAAGTATAACTACCTACATCGTGTGAATCAGTTGGATTAAAATCTGTATAAGTTCCTATATAAGTACCTACAGTTTCACCATTATATGATGTAAAAGTTTGACCGCCGTCATCAGAATATTTAATGTGTAGATAACTAGTTTTACCATCTGTTCCAACTCCAGGTATTCCTTGTTCTCCCTTTTCACCTTGTAAACCTTGAAATCTATACCAAGTATATTTATTCGGGTCAGTACTATCTGAAGGGTCAAAGTCTACGTAAGTTCCTATATAAACATCAGGTGTTTCTGACATTTGGTAAGATGAAGTAGGGTTAGATACACTAGAGTATTTTATATGGAAATATGATGTTTTTCCATCTCCGTCTTTACCAGGTACTCCCTGTTCGCCCTTTTCTCCTTGTATTCCTTGAAGACCTCGGTCACCTTTATCTCCCTTAGCTCCAGTAATACATACTGGGTTACCGTATGTTTTATCACCTTTATTTGTTACATATACATCTCTTAACCATATATATTTACCAGCTTGTGGAGCAGGAGCAGTTGTAGACCAAGTGCCTCCAGTTGCAGAAGTATTACTGTCAGATAAATAGAATTCGTTATAAGTTTCTTTTATAGAGCCATTTACTACAGTAGTAGTGCTTGTTACAGTAGACTTAATACCATCGACAGTTTGTTTTAATTGTGATGCTTTTGTAATAGCAGCCTCTGCTTTTGAATTAGCGTCATTGGCTACTCCTTCTATAGTACCGACATTTGTTTCAATTCCATTTACAGTTTGAGATAATGTTGAATATAGAACTTTTAATTTAACTTTATTCCCATCAGCTTGTTCTACTTCTGTATCTGCTATAACTCCATCTATTCTTTTCTTTTGTTCATCTACTGTTAATCTAACTTGATTTAATTCTGATAAAGTTGCTGCGTTCAATATTATCGTACCATCAGCACCTACAGAGAGGGCGGTACTTCTACCACCATTTGTAAGTAAATCAACAACTGTATCTATATTCATATCTAGCTTATTATTTTTTAAATCGTCCAATTGTTCTTGGAAATTTTTATCTTGATATTTTGTTTGTGCTGCATTAAGTTTATTATAATCCTCAGTCTCTTGTTCAAAAGAATTTTCCATATCGTTTATATCATCTTGAGATATTTCTCCTTTTTCTAGTATATCTAGTAGAATTTTCTCAAGTTGACCATATGAATTTTTATACTTATTATTTAATTCTAATATATGCTCTAAGTTAGCCATATTATCAATCCTTTCTTATTCTACATACTAATATAACATTTCCAGGTTTATTATCTTTTAACTTTCTTTTATATACTGCATTTGTTACTGTTGTTACTTCTATCGTAGTTGCATCTCCATCGGCATCAAATCCACTACATATACCGGCATGAGAAACTGACATGAATCTATTTAAATCCTTTCCATCTCTATCCCAGAAAATAAGGTCTCCTTTTTCTATATTAGTCCAGTTTTCAACGTCAATTCCTGTAGCTACCCAACCTTTTGATACACAATATTCAGCTATATCAGCAGCAGTTCTTCCTGGATTGAATGCCCAAGTTAGCGTTGAACTTTTCTTATCTCTAGAAGTCCATTTTTTAGCATATGGTGATTCTTCATAAGGAATACCCTTACAGCATAAAGCAACAAAAGTTGAACAATCTATATGATACTTACCATCACTATCTTTCCATTTAGCTCTATTCTTATATGGGTTTGTATACGTTAATGGTGTTTTTGTATTGTATACAAATTTAGTTCGATTTGTATAATATGTTTCAGCTATCTCAATCATCTTATCTCTACCTATAAAATTTCCACAATCTGTATAATTACCATCTCCACGATTTGCCGTTACAACTCCAATATATTTTTTACCATTGTATTGATTAGTTGTGTCAGGGTTTGAAAGACATAAAATAGTATATTCAGTATCTGCTTTGCATATTAATGCTCCATTAGAACAATCATCTCCAGTATAATATACGATATTGCTATGTGTAAATTTTGTTGGCTCTGTATCCTTTTGTGTTCTAAATTTATATCTTGCCCAGAATGTTTTAGCGACTGCTGAATAAAATTTAATGAATATACTTTTAACAAGTCCAAAGTCTTTATTATCTTTAAATTCTAATACATACTCAACATTATTGGCAGTATCTTCAGGTTTTGTATCTTCTGAAGGTGTATAGCCAATTACTTTATTTTTTATAGCAGTTTTCACTTGATTATAATAAGTTTGAGTACTTGCTTTATTTGAACAAGTGTATCCATCTGAAGTAGCTGGTACATTTCCTACATCTAAGAATATTACATATTGTGTAGAATTTGCATATGTTTCTAATATTGCATTATATTCATCAACATTAGTGTTAATAGTAGAATAATCAGCTAATACAGATGTTGCATGCCATTCCTTCGCTATAAAGATTGGTGTTTTTGGATATTTATATAATAGTGTTTCTATTAGGTTTATCACGTTCTGTGCGTCATCTACACTAACATGAGGTATTCCAAAATGTAAAAATATGTATTCTGGTTGAGTAGGGTAAGGTAATGTATCTGTAGTTTCACCTACTTGAATATAAGATACTAAGGTATTATCTTCATGAAATAAATCTGCTGTTGCACCTGGAACACCTTTTGCTGTAAATGCATTTAAATCCTTATTTTGGACTATTTGGTCGTCTTGGATTATCTCACCCGCTGCTCCTGTACTTTCTGTAGTTGATACTAATTTATCTTTTTCTACTAACTCATAAGGACGTAAAAAGAATGCAGAACCCTTATTTTGATAATAACTAATATTTGATATTTTTATAGCATTTGGATGATATGCCCATTTACTAGCATGTGCAACCTTTCCATCTCCAATATAAATTAATGTGTGGTGAGTTTTATTTACCTTTATCATATTAGCTCGTGTTAGATTTGATGTTGTAACAGTAAAATTAGCATCCATTACTATATCACCAGGTTTTGCTTTTGCTATCCCTGCACTATCTACTTTCCACATCATATAACCAGATTTTGCTGTAGCTCCAGCTACTAGTGTTCCAGCATAGCAACCTTTATTATATACAGACTTCATACCTGCTTCTAAATAACAACAAGATACTAGAGAAGAACAATCATAACAAATAGGATTTTTAATTCCATATAAAGTACCTCGATATTTATTAGGTTTTTTGAAGTTTACTGTTCTATTACTTTGGTCATAAGTAGCTATTTTTTGGTCAACGTGTTGTGACACTATTTTCTTTGCGGTTTCTACTATTATATTTCTTACTTGTGACCCTGTAGGTTGTGTAGTTTCTTGTTGACCAGGTTTACTATCTCCTGTATTACTGACTCCAAGTCCATATTTCTTACCTTGTTTATCTAATATATATGGAAGACTTCCATTATTTGATTTATAAAAACATAAATATTTTTCTATATTGTCAACTGTTCCAGCTGGTTTACCTATTGAATTTCTGTAATCTACCCAATCTTTACGATATGATGCAAAATCCCCTGTACCACTTTCAAGTACTTCATAACATTTAGTTCGATAATCAAGTGGAAGACTATAAAAATTTAAATAACTATTTTTAAATGTGAATCCGTATTTTTCAGCTACATATTTATTTACTATCCAAGCTGCTGCTCCTATTCCCATATTATTACCTATCAACATAGCAAATATATTATAGTGGCACCAGTCTGCTGAATATCGTAACTCATGACATCCAAACATTATCTGATTAGATATATTCTTATCTACAGTAACACCATTTATAGTAGTATTACCTGCTTTATAAGGTTGCATAGTTGAATAAGATGGCGTAAATGATTTTGTAGTCCCATCAATAAAAGTTAATGTTTGCTTTTTATTGAAATATACACTTCTTTCACATTGCATAAGTCCATAACCTCCACCACTATACGAAGTAGCTGATGTAGGAACGCCTCTTGATTCTCCACAGATACACATGAAAACTATATAAGGGTCTAGGCCAAATTTAGGCGCCCAATAATTTACAATAGTAGGTATTTTATACTTATTAGAGGAACTTATTATTGAAGTAAATTCAGAGTCAGTTACTTTTTTACCTAAATTAAATTTTGAATAATATTTTATGGCCTCTGCATATGCTTTCGTATCTGTAGTAATATCTTCATCCTGCTGTTCCGATATTTTTATGACCCCATAATTTTTCAAATCATATATTCTTTTATCCCCAAGCCATAATCCTTTGTCTAATGTATTTATTTTAATAGCTGTATAATCTTCTAAATCTTCTCCAATGTCATCAGGTAGTTGAGGAATATCTGGTTTTAATTTATTTATTAAGTCATCTATAATTTTATCCATATTTTCTTTGTCAACATTTAATTTTGCTAATAAATTTTGTATTGCTAATCTATCTGCTGGAGTTAGTTTCCCAACTCTTAAATTTAATATGTTTGATACTGCTTCCTTTATTATATCATCCTTTGAATAGTGTCTTATCTTAGATTTTACAGACTTATAATTACTTAATGTTATCTTATTTTGTGTAGGGTCGGTAAATGATATTTGTAAAGTACCAACTCTAGCTGATAGTGTAATGTCTGGATTGAATTTTGGGTTAAAGATAGCAACTGTATCTCCTATTTCTATATTCTCATATTCTGACTTTTCTAGATATATAGGTACTTCAAAGTTAACTTTTATACTTTTTACTTCTTGTAGTTTTTCATAAGTTTCCCAAAGTAAATCTATTGGAGTGGATGCTGTATTTGAATTGTAAGCACCTAAAATATACTTCCCGCCATTATTATAGATTTCATGTATTTGAGGGTCGACTAGATAATCCTGACCAAGTGGCTTATTAAGTGGGTCACCTCTATATACATCCCAAGCAATATCAGAGAAAGTAATTCCATTTTTTCCTTGGGCTATTAATCCACTATAATAATTACTGCCGTCACTTTCTTTTTTAAGTCCATATTCATTCCAATCATATTCAATACGTAAATCAGTTTTATTACCAAGTTCTCCATTATCATATACATCAATATAAAATTCATATTTTGCGTTTATACTACTTTTACATTCAACTCTAATACTTAATTCAATATTATCAAATAATGCAATTAAGTCTTGTAATACAGTATAAACAGGAGTTATTGAAGTTATATTCATACTTTTTCCTACATTAGCTAATGAAGGTGAAATATTACCCACTTTAAAATTTGTGTCTTGTAGAATACTTGTTAAACAAGTTTCTATGGTACCTTCAATAACTATAGGTCTTACATGATTTTGATATAACTCTAATGTGCATGGAACTGCATACACATTTCTAGTAACATGTAAAATACCTTCTGTATCTTTTATAGTTTCTATTTGGAACATCTTTAATTTTTTTCTCCAGTAGAATACTAGATAATTTTTTTCTTCTAATAACTGCGAATTATTATTATCTAATATAATATCAAATTCATAAGTATATGCTCCTGTATCTAGATACTGAATAAATTTGTCATTTGACATATTAGAACTATCTGTATCTATTGAGCCTATATTATATTTTCTATTATCTAATACATATATTTGCACATCTATTCAGCTCCTATCCATTTCTGTTGAATAATACCACTTGAATAAATTTTAGTATCATTCGTAAATATTTTTATTGGATTTATACCCTTTTCTATATCAAAGAAATAACTTCCTATATCGACTAAGTCATTTCTTAATTCTTGATTTAAATACACATTTCTATTTTCAAAATCTATATCAATTACATCACCTTCATGAAATTCTATTTTATTATTAACTGTTGTATCTACTATTTCAACACCTTGTACCTTTAAGCTATTAAGTGCCATATCTGCACTTTTATCTAATGTGCCATATGTACCTAGATATAATACAAAATATGATAGATTTTCAGTAGCTGTATTATTAATTATTTTTGTAAATTTCTTATTCGCTATTATTGTACCATTTGATAATTTGTTCAATGATACAGTCCATACATGATTACCAGCATTATCTTTTATCCTAGAAATAGATATTTTACCGTAAAAGTCATTCCAGTTCCCCAATACACCTGACATATAATTTGTGACTTTGACTTCATTATTATTTGTTGATGTATAGCTATTAGGTTTTTTGACTTTTGTCTCGTCCTGATATTCACATTTTAACCCTACATAAACTTTCGGACAGTTGTATTCGAAATATTCTTGGTCATCACACATTTCGAATTTAAATATTCTTTCTCCATTTACGCCCATACCGTATAATTCTAAAATACCAGTTTTATCGTCAGCTGTTTCGATTGGTGTATCATAAGTAATAGATATAATAGGGTCGTCAGTCATTTCATATAAGTTTCCTGAGCATATATAACCATCATACCCTTTATAAGGTGTAGCTAATTTATAATAAGTTCTAACAACACCATCACTATCTTTATTAGAATATTGTTTTGTTGAAATTATTCGCACAACACCATTCTTAGGAACAACTATTAAGGAAGTTGCATCACTTGAAGCTGATGCTCTTATACTAGTAGCCTGTTTTACAACTACATTTCTTTTAGTAGTTGTAATAGTAGTAGACACAGTCTGTGTCTTGCAATAATTCTTGTTGCAATATACAGTGTTCCCATTATTTATTGAAGATTTCTTAAATTTTAGCCAACCATTAACTATTTGATAATCTGTTATTTTAGCCCCCTTTTTCAGTGTGCCAACACATAAGTATGAAGTACCTGGTCCTGTTCTACAGTTTAGAGTCTTTGATTTAACTTCATAAATAGTTTTTGTACCTCCTGCATATACTGTTTCTTTGTCGACGGGTACTATAGTGGGGTCACCATTCTGACCAGTGGATGTCATCGTAAAATATGCCTCTAGTTTAAAATCATCAAGTGCATTTGTTAAATTACGTCTAACTTGCACACCTTTCCATACATTATTATCTGTAGAACCACTGGAAGGTAAAGTACCTATACATAATCCAGAACCTCCATTCGTAACAGCTAGAGTTCCACCACTGCTTCTGTTACTATCAATAGGTACAGTTGAACTAACCCAATTTGATGTTGTTGTGCATGGGTCATTTAGTGCAGTTGAGCTTGAGTCTTTATTTTGAAGTTCCAAACTTGGATAATCCCCTATTAATATAGTTTGCTTATTTACTTGATTTTGTAGTTGTAAGAAATTTGCATTATTTGAAAATACATTTGTAAAAAATGGTTTCGTCTCTACATCTCCGATATTTTCTAAAGTTACTAATGTATTATTTTGAGTATTATCAGCTACTTTTAGGTCTACGTCATAGAAGAATGGCATATGACAAATTAAATGTATTTTTGCTAATATATCTAATGCTGATTTCGGTTCTAAATCTATATCATCATCTACTATCCCATATGAAAACTTTGTCTTATCAAGTAATCTAACTTCAACAGGTACTTTACTATATAATAAATTTTTTAAATCACGTATTTTCTGTTGTAAATCAAATTCATCATTACCAGTCACTAAAATAGTTATGTTATACTCAATAGGAGCATATTTGCTCCCATTGAATACTTCACCATCTCTAGATGCTATATCTAGAGTCTCTATTTTCTTTTTTGGTAATAACACTCTTGATATATCTGTGACTAGATACAATTCATTTATTTCACTTTTATTGAACATGAAATAATTTACCATTGTGTTATACCCTCCAATCTATTTAGTCGCGTTGTTGTTGTGTCATTATAATTTTTTACAGGTGTTGCTACTTTTCTACCTACAACTTCTTTATCCATTAGTATAGTTGAATCTATATTTCTAGCACCTGACACAAAACAATCTTTTAGTTTATTATAGTCAAATTCAGTATTTTGTTGTTGTACAGTCCTTCTCAATTCATCAATCGCAGCTACAGTATTATCTGATTGAACTATATTTTGAGTGCTCACATCACCTGTATTTATAGACATTGCTTGAGTAATATCACCAAGTTTAGCTGTTTCTATTATTTGATTTGAGAAATCTTTTACTGCTTTTAATGTATCTTTGCTTCCTAGTTTAATACCTACGTCTATACCTTGTGGTAAATATTTACCGACTTCATCTCTCATAATTTGAGATGGTGAATGTATTTTAAACGAAGATTTAAACCCAGATACTACACTACTTGCAAAACTACTTATTTGACTTCGTAACCATCCACCTGCTCCTTTAATACCATTCCATAAGCCCTGGACAATTTGTCTGCCTATACCTGCAACTCTTGATGGAATACTTTGAAGTCCACTAATTATTTTATTTTTGAAGTTGTTAGCAGCTTGAAGTCCTTTATTAGCAAATTGTGATGCAAATGATATTGCTCTTGATATACAACTTGAAAGGTAACTCCATACTCGCCCTGGTAATTGAGATAACATAGCACTTGCTCTACTTACAAATTGGGCCCCTGCCTGTTGTGCTTTACTAGGTAGTTGACTTGCCCATCGAGCAGCTCTGTTATATGTTTGTGATAACCAATTACCTATCCTTGAAGGTAGTTGAGTAAACCATGTTGATGCCCTCTCTATGAATTGTTGAGCAGCTTCTTGAGCTTTACTTCCCATTTGACTTGCCCATTCTGTCGCTTTATTATACGTATCTGTTAGCCATTGACCTATAACTGTTGGAAGTTGTGAGAACCACTCACCAAGTTGAGATAAGTATGTAGGTATTGTTTGTGTTATAAAATTCCATCCATTAACTATTGCACTTGCGATAACACCAGCTACAACTCCAATAGCATTACCTATCATACTTGGTAGATTATTAAAGAAATCTCCGATAGCACTAACTGCATTTGATAGTGCATTTAGTATAGATGAACCTAATTGACTAAACCAACTTGTTATTGAACTCCATGCAGAACTTAATGCTCCCATGATTAATTGACCTATAGCACTAAAGGTATCAACAACAAGATATCCTATATCTTCGAGCACAGTCTTAATGTTTTCACCAAGGTGTGAAAATAATTCCTCTACGCCTTGTAGAGCGCCTTCAAAGTCACCGGAGAATATATCTCCAAGTATGGAAATAATGTCTTGTACATAGTCGATAATCATTTGGAATGAGTCACTAAATACTGCATATACATCTATAAAGGCATCTCCTAATGCACTTGATACTGAATATCCCCAGTCGATAAGTGGGTCCATTATATGTTGAAGTCCACCAATAACCGCATCTTGTAATCCTTGCAATGCATTTTCTGCTATTTGTCCAAATCCTTTAAATATTTTATCAACTGCATCCGATATTTTTTGTCCCATTTTGATAAAGTCTTCACCTACCTTATCAAAGTCACCAGAGAATATATCCTTAACGATGTCAACAATACCACCTAATACGGCTTGGATTATATTTACAAATCCAGATATAACATTTCCAATACCTTGAAAAACTCCTGCTAGTGCTGGAGAAAAACTTTTAATAGCCATCAAAGCATCTTTCCATAGTTTTATCCAAAATTCTTTAAATCCTTCACAATGATTCCATAAATAAGTAAATCCTGCAACAAGTGCTACAATCGCAGCTATTATAAGTACTATTGGATTTGCTAGTAATGCTGCCCATAAAGACTGTAATGCAGGTAATACTGTACCTGTGATAATACTAACTACCCTTGTACATGCGGCGCGTACTCCATTTAATGCTATACTAAATACTCGAGCAAATCCACCTGCTGCTCTAAATGCTCTAAATCTATTTATAACTTGAACACATTTTTCAGCTTGAGTCATTACAGTACCTATAATTAGAAGTAAAGGTCCTAATACTGCAAGTATTCCTGCTATACTCATGATAACTATCATTATAGGCTGTGGTATTTTTCCAAATCCCTGTGCAAGTTTTGTAATACCTTGAACTATTAGACGTAGTACTGGGTCTAGTTTTTCCATCATAGTCAAATAACATTCTTCAATAGCTGAATTCATACTCTTTAAGTCACCTTCTAAGTTGTCATTCATAGTTTTAGCCATTTCCTCAGCTGACCCTTTACTACCTCTCAATGCTTTTTCAAAGTCTTTTACATTTCCGCTACCTGTATTTAATAATATGTTTAATGCTTTTATTGAGTCTGAAGTAAAGGTGCCCATCAAGGCGGCATTCTTTTGAGCATCTCCCATACCATTAGTAGCTTTTTCTACATCTGCTAATATATCCGTCATATCTCTGAAATTACCATTTGAATCTTGTACAGAAACTGCGGTTTTACCTATTTGTATTGACCCATTTTTCATTTTTTGAGTTATATCACGCATTACTGCTGTTAACGCTGTACCTGCCTCACTACCTTTTAGCCCCTGGTCAGATAGTTTTCCTATTAATGCAGTAGTTTGTTCTATATCAAGTCCAAAAGCATGTGCATTTGCAGCACAGTTTTTAAATGCTTCTCCAAGACCTGCAGTTGTAGTATTTGAATGAGCTTGAGCGTATGCAAGTACATCTGCCATTCTACCTGCTTGGTCTGCACCTTCCCCAAATGCTGACAAATAATCGGTTACCATATCACTGGCATCTGCAAGTTCCATACCTGATGCAGCAGCAAGGTTCAGCACACCAGGTAAACCATCCATTGATTGTTGTGCATCCCAGCCTGCAAGAGCCATATAGCCAAGTGCGTCGGCCGCATCTGAGGCGCTGAACTGAGTAGTAGCTCCCATTTCTCTAGCTAAATTAGTCAGGTCTTGTAAATCTTTTCCAGTTGCACCTGATAATGCTTGAACATTTGACATTGAAGTCTGAAATGCTTTGTTTACTTCATATGCAGATTTTGCTATTCCTGCTACTGGTACAGTAACGGCAGCTGTTAATCCTGCTCCTATTCCTTGTAGTCTTCTACCTGCATTTGATATACGTTCAAAACCACTACTTGCTTCATTTAGTTGAGTTTGTGCTTGTTGTATACCATTCTGAAATTCTTGTACATCTAATCTAAGGTGTGCAACGATAGTCCCCAAATCTGTCCCTGCCATAATATTCACCTCCATTTATATTAAAAAGGCTACAAGGCTGTAATAGCCTCATAGCCTTATTCTTTACCTAATAATAAATCTAAACCTGGATTATTATATTTAGTTTCTTTTTTCTTTCTATCTTCCTCAAATATTGGCTCTTTTGTATGTCCATCTTTGTCTGGTTGCATCATACTATATAAATATGTACATGCTTCATCAAAACAATATCTTGTGTATGGGTCATCTTTACTTAACCCTATAACATCACTAGGTAGAGTATTAAAGGTCTTTGCTATTGATATAACATCTAATACCTTTCTACTCTTTACCAGTGGGCATTACTTTATTTACACCACCTGATGCTTGTTCAAATATCTTTTGTATTTGTTCAGTTGTTATTACATCTGCTATATCGTCAAATTTTGGTTCTACTAATGCCTCTTTTGCTATTACTTTCATCATATTCATAAGTTCTTTAAGTTTGTCAGGGTCATCTAGCATTTCCATTGTGTCGCCATTAAATTCTCCGTCTTTACTTACTTTTACATTATTAGATTTAAACATATCAGACACTATTTTTATAAGTGAATTAGGTAATTTTCCATTTACTAGCATGTCTGTTACTGATACAGATTTTATCATAACATCAAAACATTCATCATCTGTAAATCCAGGAATTGAGATTATTCTTGTTGCTTTCTTTCTAAAATTTTCTGCACTTATTACTTTACTCATTTTTAATATACCTCCTATTATTTATCAAGTTGAACTACTGGTTTAGCCTCATCCTCGACATCATCACTTTGATGAGGTGAGACATTAGCTGGGTAATGAAGCTACCCATGCAATAGATTTTATAGGTAAGCTTGCTTTTGTATTTTCTCTAGCTTTTATTGAAAACTCAGGTGCATAGAATTCTGAACCTACTGTCATATCTGGGAATTTACCAAGACATTTATTTAATGTTATTTTGCAATAATTTTTTATTGAATCGCCTTCATAGTTAGCTACATATATCTCAGCCATGAAAGGTTTACCTTGATTTCCTTGAGCCATCATTGGAGTCTGTAAATCATTTTCTCCTGCACCTGTTCCTGTTGCTTTTACATATCCTGCAACTAATTGAGCTGCTTTTATATCAAATGTGTTATCAGTGAATGTGAAATCATATCCATATAGTAAATCATCTTCTCTTACTACCGCTAATATACTTGTTGCATTTCTTAATATTTCTTCTGCTCCTTCTGATATTACAGCTGCTAATTTTGCTTCTTTAGCAGTTTTTATAGTAGTTTTTATTGCAGTTTCACCAGTTGCAGGTTTACCTGTTGATGGGTCAAGCTCTGTTAAATCAACTCGTTCTATATTATATAAAATTTCCATATGTTAACCTCCTTAATTTGCATTTTTGATTCCGAATGTCTTCGGTGTTCTTATTTGTATACTAGATGAAAAGGCTTGATATCGTCTATCAAAGTATTCAGCTCCTCCACCGTACACTAATTCTGCTGATGTATTTTCTAATACTTTTATTATAGTATTAATTAACTCATCTACTCTTAATGGACTCTGTTTTGAATATATTTCAATAGTCCAACTATCCCAACCTGCGTTACTATTTGATACAGCAACTAAATCTATATTTTTTCTAAGAATACAACAATCTTTTTCTATTGTGCTAACATCAAATCCAACTGAATAGGTTGGGAGTATTTTATTTAGTTGTGAATGTAATGTCTCTCTAATCATTATATCCTCCTATAATCTTAATCTTTTAGCAGCTTCTATGAATTCTGGCAATGTAGCATCTCTGGCATTTTTTAATATCGCATATTTTTCATTATTACATAATTCCAAATATATCCCATACTCCATTTGATGAAATATTGATATAACTAACCCATTTTCATCTATATCAGAATTATATTTCAGTCTTTCTCTAGCAGCTCCTGTTCTATCTGTCCATGGTGCATTTTCCTGCGCATATTGTTGTATTTTCTGACCTGTTGCATTACCTAATACTTCTAATTGAGTTCTTAATCTATCAGTCATATTTTCTAGATGTTGCATAACTATTTGGTCATCTACTTCTACATTAACGTTCATATTTAACACCTCTTACTGAGACTTGATATAAAAGACCGACTTCTAATATATCAACAGGCATATCTAATATATATTTTTTATCATTGATTATGACGTAATCTCCAGGTTGAATTGAATAATTTGGATTTTCAAAATATGCAAAATATAGAGTTCCATTTATAGTATATTGATGAAATTGATTTTCTGTTTCTGCCTTTGAGCTAGAAGATTTTGAGTTATCGAGTACACCTTTTATCTTTGTTAGTAGTTGTGTCTCTTTGTACGTTTGAACTCCTATCTCTGTTGTATATACATCTCGATATACGTCTAAATCAACTCCATACTTGTTAATGATATTCTGTATTCTTGGCAATAAACGCTTATAATCATAACTCATCTGAACGCCTCATTGTCATGCCTGTTAACCCTATATCATTTTGGTCTCTTAAAAATTTTCTATAAAATCCATCTGCCATTTTAATCCAAAAATCACTTGATGTACTTTCAATGGAAATAGGTCCTATTGTTATATTTTCAAGTGAGCTATTTGCTGAAGTTGCTTTCATTAAACATCCATAGTAACATGCTTCATTAATATTATCATATGTTCCAGCTAACATTTCTAGTTGTTGGTCTGTAAGTAATGGACTACTATCCTCCATTAACATAATTTTTAGTACTTCTACACTTAGCAACTTACTCACCTCCATAATGTAAAAGCCAAGGGAATGGGTTTAATCTCATTCCCTCCCTTGGCTATGTATATTAAAAATGAGCAAACTATTTTATCATGTTACTTGTATCTTCAGATACTTTAGTAACATCTGCAACAGCACAATCGTCTATTGTTTCAAATGATGGTATCATAACACTTGATACAACTGTAACTACTTGTACTGGATGTTTTTCTTTATAAGTTGTTATTGCAGTACCATTATTTACTATTGATACTTGAGCATCTGAACCTGTCATAAGGTCAGATTCTTCAGGAGTTGTACCATACCAAGTAGAACCTAATGAAGCTCTAGGTGGCAATACAACAACTTTTCCATCTGGGATTAAGTCAACTGGAGTTCCTGTTGCTATACCTGTATCATGAGATAAAGTTGTTATTTTCTTAGCATATACAAATATAGTACAACCTGTAGTTGTTTCTATAAATGATTTAGCATTTTGGTCAGTTACAAAATAATTAAGTGCTGAATCATTTGGATACATCATTTTATGAACTTTAGGAGAATGTACCATATTTAAGAAAGTATTTCTATTCATTACTAATCTTGTAGGTCTTATTCCTCTTAATGTTTCCATATAATCACACCAAGCTATTATATCTCTTACAGGGTCAGCTGCTTCATTTGCTTCACCCCAAGCTGCTTGGCCTTTTTTACATTTAAATAGATTTTGTTGACCATAGTCATACACATATTTAACTCTACCATCAGCAGAAGTAACATCTATTTTACCACCAGTTAATAATTGGCATCTCATGTACTCGCCTTGTACTCTAACACCTTCAACTAGTCTAGATACTTCATCAAATATATTTCTTATTATAGGCATTGCCATTTGTTGTTCTGGGTTATTTAATAACATGTTAAGTTGTTGTCTATCTTTTTCGCCTATTCTAGTAGCTTCTCTGAAGAATGCCATTTCAGTAGCTACGCCTTCAAATCCTTCTTTTTCTCTTAATCTTGCTTTAACATCGTATTCAGATGGTTGTATTGCTACTGGAAGTCCATTAGCTCCTTTTAACCAAGATATATCTGTACCTAGCTGTCTTTGAGCTGGGAATAATGTTTCAGCAAAATAAGGGATTTTATTTTCTGGTTTTTCTGTTACGTATGCAGCTATATCAGTTGCATTTATATAATCGAATAAATTTTTTATTATAGCCATTTATTTTTCCTCCTTATTATTTACTTACTACATATATCATTTTGTTATCTAAGTCAGCTTTCTTTGTTCCATATAATCTGTCTTTTCTAACAAATCCATGAACTAATATAGCTGCATTTATAGCTGTGTCAGTTTTCTCATCATATTTACCAACTTCTATAGTATCAAATAATACTGCATTTGGTTTTACTTCATTAGTTCCTGATTCAACATCACTTCCAGCAGCTGCAGGTGCTGTTACTTTTCCGTCTTCATCTATATGAACTGCTAACCCTCTAGGTAATACTTTTGTACTATCTGTATATATTTTTGCTAATGTTTGTTTTTCAGGTGTTGTTAATGTATCATATAATTTTGCTAATTCTTTAAATTCTATTTTTCCAGGTATATTTACATAGTGGTCTGGAAATGCTAAAAATTGTGGTTCTGGTGCTAAATATTTTCTTTGTTGTAATTTAGGCATTTTTATTCCTCCTTAATTAATTATTGATTTTCGCCAAAGAAGTATTCAGGTCCTACTGCCTTTCCTTCTTGGGCTTTTGGCACTCCATTTTGTTGTGCTAACATTTTACCGAAATCACCAGGTTGTGCTGTCTGTGAATTGAATACAAATCCGTTTGCCTGTTTTCCAGGTACGCCTGTACCATTGAAAGGTGATGCTGGTTTTTGATGACTATTATCTGGTTCACTAGCTTCAAATAGATATGCTTTTTCTTTTTTCAAATTTTCTATTTGCTCTTTCATACCTATGACTTCACCAGTTTCACTTATTGATATTTTGCCCATGTCTAAAAATCCTTTTAAATCTTTAGCATCATGAGCCTTGTGTTCTAATGCACACATTTGAAGTGCCGAATCTATTTGATTATCTTTTAATGCTTTCTTATAATTATCCAGGTCAGTTTGAAGACCTTTTATAGTCTCTTTAGCTTTATCGTCGTCTTTAACTTGAGCTTCAAGAGTCTTTACTGATGCGTTTAATGTAGTTATTGTTTGAGTTGCGGTATTTAATTCGCTTATCTTTGCATCTAATCTAGATTTAGGTACATAGATATTCTTATCTCCATCATCTATAAATAATTTACATTTCGCATCTTTTAAGTTATCAGATATAATTTTAGCAACGGCATCTGCGTTGTCTACTCCTTGCAAGAAATCTTTAATATCTTTACTCATTTTAATACCTCCTTATACAATGCTTTTGAAAAGAGCAAGGTAACTTTCACGATACAAGGGATTTTTACAGTAGCCCAGGTCTACTACTAACTATATTATATGAAATATGAATATTTTGTTAACTTAACATAAAAATAGCTAGATACTTATGTACCTAGCTATTTATTTCTAATGATTCACATCATTTTTTAACCATTTTTCCATAACTCCACTATTAGGTTTGCCATCATAATAATCATTAATATCATCAATCATATCTGCTAAAGATAGTTCAGTTTTGCCATCTTTACTCATTACAGGAGACAGCCAACAAAGTCCATTAGGGTGGTCAAGAGGTGCTTCATGTATTGGAAATATTTTTCCGTCTCTATCTCTACACATTGAACAAGTCCTACTTCCTGCGTGCCCTGTATGATATTTCACAAATTGATTATATGGGTTAACTTTATCAGAATTCATAACTGATAATTGTGCCATATGTGTATTTGTTGTTCTCATAAGTCTTAATGCTTCATAGTCAAGTCCACCTTTTCCATATTTACTGGCATATCCACTTCCTAGTTTTTCGCGTATCTTTTTACTATCCCATGTATGATGGCCTGATTTTGCAAATTGACTAATAATTTTCGATGCCTCAGCCGGACTAATACCTCTAGCTAAACAACTTGTGACTGCATCTTCTATTTTACGTCCTGCTGCATTTGTTGAACTCCAAAGTCGACTATCAAGTCCCATTCCACCTTTATATATTTCACCTTTAGTCATTTGTTCAACGATATTTCGTGATGTTACATCGACATTTTTATTAATTCTATCTATAACATCTTTATTATTTATGATATCTTTCATTACTTGAGCATATTGGTCTAATATTCGTTTGGGTATTTTTTCATTACATATCATTGATTGACTTTGCATTGTGGTATAGAGCTGTTGTATATATGCAAGTTTGCATTTCATAAAATACTGTTGAGAAGGGGTTTTACCCTTCTCTAATTGTTTTAAATAATCTGAAAATGCATCATCAAATGATTGTTTATAAGCTCGCATAATTAATTGCTCTTGTGTCTTTGTTGTATTCTGCGCTATACGTCTAGCAGCTCTATCTATACTATTTAAATAATCATTTGACTTTTGAGTAGACATAATCTCTTACCTCTCCCTCCTGTTCTAAATATTTTTCTTTTAAAACTGCCTCATATTTTTTATTTCTATCAATCATCATATCTATTTCTTTTTTCAGTGTCATAATTTTCTTTTGCCATCTTCTCACAATAGCTTGTGGGATACTTCTATCATTAGTTTCATAAAATTGATAATCATATCCTTGTCTCTTCACTTGTTGTCTAAGTGCTGCTTGCTTTTCTTGTAGTTTATGAATTTGTGCGCGTAATTTATTGTCTGAAATTAAAGTGACATATATTGCACCACATTTAGGACATTCAAATCCTTCTACTCTTAATTTTGTTTTACTGTCATAAAATAATTCGTTAGTCTTTACTTTAATTGCATTAGCACAATTATCACATACCACATGTATTTGATGGTTAACATATTCGTCTGATGCTTTGCCCATATCTAATACCTCCTTAAAAATAATAGTAAGTATTATATACTATTTTTTATCTTTTTTGTTAGTATCATCATCTGGTTTAGCATCGTCATCATTATTATCATCCGGTTGAGTATTGTCAGCAGGTTCAAATCCACCCATCATCATATTTTGCATATTTTGAATTTGTTCTTGTTCTTCCATAATACGGTTAAATTCAGCTTCTGCGTCTTCACTATTTCCAAATTCTTCAATATATGCTTTATGTGAGCGTACATTTGCTTCTACTTCTTGTATTCCTATAGTTCTTAATGATTCATCATCATCTGGAAGTGGATAATTATGTCTCCAATATGTTGTTGTTTCCATACTCAATGTCTCGCTTCCCACCACATCTTTAAATAGGCCAAAACTTTGATATACTTCAAGCATATGAACAACCCATATTAATACTTCGTCCCATGTTCTCCATTTTTCCTCACATCTTGTTATAAGGTCATAATACACCATCTTTAGTGCTTTAGCACTTGGTACATCAATAATTGCCTCTGGCATTGGTTGTTCCATTAACTCGTACATATCCTTTTTTAGTTGTGTTAAGTAGCTATCTACTGCACTTTGGAAACTAAATGTACTTCCTAATGTTCCAAATTTTGCAACTGAATTACTTCCAGTACCATCTCCAAGTGTAGGGTCAGACTTCAAGTCAATTATTGTATTTGGTGCTATTTTTATATCTTTTAAGCAGGTTGATTTCACATCAGTAAATACAGGTTGCTCAAATAGTTTAAATCTAAGTGCATCTCTATAATCTGATATTGTTCTGTTATATGTTGTGGCCATATCCATTAAGTCTTTTACATCACTATATCCTCTTATATCACCAGTTAAGCCGTCATTGAGTATAACTCGGCAAGGTAATTCTTGTAACCCTGTATTCCATTCTGTACTTAATTCAAAGGCTTCTATTGTGTTATCGTCTTCATTATCACTTACATTATTTGTAATAGTTGTAAATGCTGTTATATTTGCTCCATCTACTATCTTATAAGTAGCCCAACAATATCCATCGTCTCGCATTTCATAAGTCCATTTGTGCCATCTTTGGTCACGTTGTATTTTTCCTATTGTAGATTTGTCTTGGTATGCTATTTCTACTTTTTTCAATACGTCAATATCATTTTCATCATATTCATAGATAAACTCTGGCATTGTGTAAAATCTAAACTTCACAGTGCCTATAGGTTTACCTTGTGCATCTACATCTGCAAGCATACAAAGTAATACTCTTTTTCCTATTGTACAGTCCATAAATGCTTTTCCGAATTTGTTCCAAAACTTTGTATCTCTTAGGATATGCTCTATGCACCCCCTCTTTGTGTCTATTGCATCTCTATTTGCATTATCATCATAACTACTTAATACTAAAGTAGGTGGAACTGATGTCATGAATCTTCCTTGTTTTTTCAGTAACTTTTTAGTTAAGTTTCGTATTTCTCTAGTTGGAGTATAATCCTTATTACTTACTGCCCATAATTGACCAGTACTATCAGTTAAATCATCTTCTCCTGTCCATTTTCTACCTTCATAAAATTCATAATAGTCCTGAACTTCAGGTAATTCTTTTCTAAACTCTAAATCATTAGCAAATAGTCCAAGTAAACTATTTTTAAAATCTCTATAATCACTCAATTTAATATTCTCCTTCCTTTTCAAGTATTGCTATCTCTCTATCTAATGTCCCATTTATAATTGAATCTGTCATAATTGCATATCTAATTTTATCCATTGCATGGTCATCTATCTTTATAACTTCTTCTACGCCTTTATCCAGCTTGTCACTATCCCATGCGTATGTTGTAAACTCTTCAATGTCTTTTGTGCAGCTTGGGTCAAGTGTAAATTTCCTTTCATTAAGTAAAAAAGATACAACTTGTATCCCTAAGTCTACTCTATTCTTTGCTGGTAATATATCTATCCCATGTCGAGCAAAGTATGGGTCTTTTCTTAATTCCACCATCATTGGAGCAGCTGAAGGGTCAAGTGTAATGTATTCTGGTATTACTAAATTATCTGCTAGAAATTGTTTTAAATCATCTGCATATTCTTTCGTAGTCTTTTGTCCTTCATCTCTACCACTATGATAATAACTTGCTAGTTGATGGTATCTACGCTCTGGAGCATAATATCCAAATATTCCAAATGTAGTAGCATTTTGAATACCAAAATCTCCTGCTACGAATATTCTAGTCCAGTTTCTTTTTACTGTGACTGCATGTATGTCTGGGTTAAACATTGGATATACTATTCCATCTGCAGCTACCCATAAGCCTAATATATATCGTTTGTAGAATACTCCAGTGTATAATGCTTTATATCTGTTCTTTACTTCTTCACTTAATGACGGATTATCATCCATTGTGAAATGTAAGTATAGTACTTTTTTCTCTGTGACTTTATTTATCCACTCTTTTTTAAACCAGTGAAATGGAGAGTTAGGGTTGCAACTAAACCAAAACTTAGCACCTTGAACAGAACATCTAGCTGTTGCTTGATTAACGAATGATTGTGGCATCAATGCAACTTCATCAAAGAATACTCCTGCTAATGTTATCCCTTGTATTAAATCTTGTGAACTCTCATCTTTACCACCGAATATATAATAGTAGTTAGTTGTCTTTTTCTTTGTTACTGAATCTGTAGCTCCTATACATATACAGCCTTCATTTCTTGCATCTTCTATAATATATCCTGTTGATTTTAGCATCTGTTTTAAAGGACCAATTACATTACGTCTAAGGCCTCCGACTGTTTTCCCACATAGTGCAAAGTTTTTTCCGTCAAATGTATTCATACTCCAAAGTACAAATGATAGTGCTTCAGATACTGTCTTTCCACTTCTTACAGCTCCATCACATATAATAGCATCAAAATCTTTATATCTACTTCCTGGTGTCCACCAACTCATTACGATACTTTGTTTTTGACTAAAAGGTACAAAGTCAAATGGTACTATTCTATCCTTTAATTTTGGCATTATTCCTCACCTATTCCTGAATTAACAACTGCCATGCCTAATGCTTTCATTAAGCCTGTTGTATCTACTGTTAAGTTATCATCTTCTCCTAATAGTTTTCTTTGTAACTCATATTTACCTTTATCAATTTCTAGTTTTTGAGTTTTTATGTCAAGTTCCATTTGAACTTCCTTACTTAATAGACCCGATGTAAATTGTTGACCTTGTTGTGCTTTACTTATTACGTCAGCTAATTGATTAAGTCTATATACATCTAGCTTTCCTGTTTTGCCATTCATAAGCCCTTCTCCAGTATTGAGCATATGAACAGCCTTATTATATAAGCCTTGCCATAAAGCATGATATTGCATGTTAATATCTACTCCTGCCTCTAGATATACATCATAAGTCTGTTTATCTATATCGTCTTTTAAAGCAGCTATAATCTTATCTTTTTCATCTTTCCATTTTTCTTTACTAGATAGACATCTTATAGTTTGATAACTAATATTGAATTCCTTTGCTAAATCTTGTAAACTTACATCTTCATAAATATACTTATTCTTTATGATTTTATTTCTTTGTGCTACTGACATTTTTATTCCATTTACAGTGCATATACTATTCCAGTTACTTTTCTTTGCTGTCATTTTTACCTCCTTTAAAGTATATTTTGATTTTACTTTATTAAATAAACCGACAAAAGTGTTTTCCTAGGGGATTTTTGACACCTGTCTTTATTTAATTAACTAAATCTTAATTTCACTTTATTTCCTTATATTTGATGGGGTATTTCTATACCCTTTTGAGCCATTAAAGCTGTTGAGTTTTGTCTTCAATTTGTCTGAATATCCTTTATCGTGACTTAATCGCAGTAAGCTAATGATAAAATACTTATTAACATTGTGTGGAACCTTGCTTTTTCTAATACAATCACATAAGTATTCTGCTTGTTTTAATGTTCCTATATGAGTATGACCACACTTCCATTCTTTATTGGTATTATAAACTATATATCTCTTCTCTTTACTTGAGTATAGTATTACTAACGGTTTTACTTCCTTAACTACTTGTGACATTCACTCTGGCTCCTCTCTTGTTTTTACTTATATTATATTTAATTAACCTTGTTTTGTTTATATATGTGTTATCAACATTTATCTTTAGATATTTATCTTTAATGGTTTTATTGTTATTACTGTGTATATACTTTAGATACAAGTTGTAAACATTTTATATACATTTCTCCACCCCAAATTTTGCAATAATAAAAGAGTAGATATTTTCTACCTACTCTTTATATACTTGATTTATATTATTTTTAATTATATTTCTATTAGTCTTACTGTTGCATTTTTGATTCTATTTTTAGCTATATTAAAATAATTTTCATCTAATTCAATTCCTATAAATTTTCTATTAGTATTCATACAAGCTACACCAGTACTACCACTCCCCATGCAATTATCTAAAACTACCATTTCTTCATCTGTATAAGTTTTTATAAGGTATTCTAATAAAGCTACTGGTTTTTGTGTGGGATGTAATCCAGTTTCTCTATTAAATTTTAATATACTAGTAGGATTTCTTGTTCCATGATTAATGGTTTGTGTTTTAATGACATTATTTGTAACATCTCCGCTTGTTCCTTTTCCGCTTATATAAGATTTCCCCTTTGTCATTTGAGGATTATATATTCTAAAAAACTCTGAATCATATTTTTCTTTTAAAACATCATAATTTGGAACAGTTTGAAGGTTATAAAACTCTATTAATTTTTCATAATTAGTTTTAGTAGGCAGACTCCATTGACTACTATTAAATCTAAAACAATGGTCTAATCCTTGCCCTAAGTCTTTTATTACTTCCGTCTTTCTTTTATTTATTTTTGCTAGTATATCTTTAAAAATATTTCTTAACTCAATAAATTCATCAACTCCATAATTATTTGGTTTTCTAAAAACACATATGTCTTCGTGTATTTTCAAAGGCATTTTATTAGCTAATAAAAAATTTGTACCCTGTTCTTTCTCCCATATAAGGGAATAAGAAAACCAATTTTTATTTGACAATATTAGTTCACTTGTAAATGGCTGAGAACCAAATAAAATAATATTTCCACTTGTTTTAATTATTCTCTTATATATTTCCCATAATTTTTCAAAAGGTATAAGTACGTCCCACTTACAAGAAGTTGTATTATAAGGTAAATCACATAATATCATATCTATAGATTTATCTGGTATTTCTTTCATAACTTCTAAACAGTCCCCTTGGTATAATTCATATTTGTTAGTTTTTATTTCCATTTAATCTCTCTCCCTTATTGTTTTTTACTCTATTGGCTCTAATAAATTTTCATACCATGTCCATCCTAGTCCACCTCTTACTTTATATTCTGGCATTAAAGGATTTATCCATAAAGATTTTGGTACTATATACCATACAATTACTATTTCACCTCCACATTCTATCATCTCAGATGTTATATCATGTCCTAAGTATCTTAATTCCTTTAACTCTTTTGCTGATTTAATTCTTACTTGGTCACCTATATTATATTTAGTCATCTTTTATTCCTCCTCATCTAAAAATATTATAACACCTTCTGATATTAATTGAGGTATTGTTCTTACACATTGTTTTAATATGCAATGTTTACAGTATATATGATTATTATATTCACATAATACATCTGCACAACATATTGTATTTTTGCCCCATAGCTTTTCGTTATAGATTATTGCATATTCTCCTTGTAGGTTAATAAGCATTTTATTCACCACCTTATTTTTTATATGTTATCTTATCACATAATTCTTCTGATAGTGGTATCACTCTTATTTCTTTTGCATCTACATCATACTCTACAGTAAACAATGTTTCTTCAGTTACTCCTAACATATTTCTGATATCTTTCGGTATAGTAATACGTCCTAATTTATCTATATTTCTTATATTCGCTATTCTTCTTCTACTCATATTTGTCCTCCTTAAAACATATTAATTCTATTAGTACTTCTAATATTAATATTACTAGAAGTACTATTATTACCCTTAGCATCTGCTTAACCCCTCTTGTAGCTCTTTGAATGTCATTGTTGGGTTTATAATTGCTATTATTCTAAGTAATGTGATATTATCCATAATTACACCTCCTTATTTGACTCTAATAATATTCTTGGGTCTATTTCTCCAATGTCTTTTTTAAGTACTATTCTTAATGGCAGTATTTCATGTGCATTATAGATATATTTACAGGTTTGTATCTCTTTTGTATCATGTACACCTAACACTTTTAGAATGATGTTTTGTGTAAGACAGTTGTCTATTTTATGACGCTGTGGAGTTGTAAATATACAACCTAAATTTATTAGCTCGCCATAGACTTGATATTTACTTGTTATTTCTCTTGATATTCTTTTGTTTTGAGAAATAATATAAAAAGGTATTCCCTCAATATTATATGCCATATCTTATTCACCCCTAATTATATATTCTGTTGAGTTCTATTTATAGTTGAAACTCAGTAGCAACTTATATATTATATACAATTTTTACTATTTATTGTTAACTGGATTTGTTTCTAATATTAAACGACTTCCACCGCATTGTTTATGATAAAAGTAATGATGTAATACATTGTTGATATAACTTTTACTTGATTCAATTATAGCATTGCACTCTTTACATACAAATTTACAAGGTCTTTACATACAAGTTTACAAGGTACTTTTTCTTTAGGTTGTTCTTCAGTTTTAGTTGAGTTTGCAATTCCTAAATATTCAAATCCAAGGTCTGTGATAATATAAGTATAAGTTTTTTCCACTATACCTTTTCTATATCCACCAGGTACTATAAAATCCATATTTTCTTTTTCCACAAGTCCTAATTCTTCAAGTTTATTGAAAGTTCTATCAAACCAGTTTGGAGCAACTATTTTAGTAACAGCTGTCATATTACAATGGATATCTGATACAGTTACTTTTTTATCACCATTACGTTGTTCTATTTTTAATAAACCTTTTAATACTTGTTCTTGCTTTTGAGTTAATTTAATTTCTTTTTTCATTTTTTCTTATCTCCTTTTATTTTTATAGTGAGGTTTTTAGGGATAACCTCCAACCCTAGAATTTTTTATTGACCTATATATTCGCATCTTTTATATACTGTATTTGGTTGCCATTTTCTTCCGTCTGATGTACAATAAACTACTTTATGACTTCTTGAATATTCATATAATCTTCCTAATGTAAATTCTTCTCCTGTTTTTATATCTCTTACTCTTGCGCCTGTTTTTATTCTTGGGTCATGTTCTACTTCTACTAATTTGTTGTATTCTTTTGTATCCATGAATTGATTTTCTACTCTAAATGTCATTGTTATTATTCCATCTTGTTCAGCTTTTGCTATACATCTTCCAAAGTACATTCCTTTTTCTTCTAAGTTATGTATTTGTTCTCTTATTTCTTTTTTATTTAATCCTTCTAATACTATTTGTTTCTTCATTTTTCTTATCCCCTTTTCTTATTTTTTATTATACTTAAATTATATACAAAAGTATGTAATAAGTCAAGTGAGTTTAATAAATTTATTTAAAAAATTTTAAATAGAAAAAAAATACTTCCTATTATAGGAAGTATTAACTATTATATATCATGTTTTGAATTATCATCTAATTCGTGTTGGTAACAATATTTATGGACTACTACAGCACCTGATACAATATGTCCGTCACTATCTTGTACTGGATAGTCATTTAGTGTAATGCCTTCTCCATTATGTACTTGATGCCCACATATTGCACATTCTATATCTACTGCTTCTTGTTGTGTATTTTGTTGTGTTGATTGATTATCTTGTTTATGTTCATATTCATTTTTACTACCTGAACTATCTTTAACTTTGTCTGTGCCTTTTGTAGATTTTTTACTTGGTTGTTGATTATTTATTCTAATATTGTTTTGTTTATGTTCTGCAGGTTGCTCAGATTCTAATTTATTATGCTGAGGTGTAGTTGCCTTTGGTTTATCTACTTCTGTATCTTCTCGCTGTTGTTCTTCTTGAAAATAACCACCTTGTTCATAATCACTTACAGTTGACTCCCCTGCTTTTGTACAACCTGTTAAGGTCATTGATACTCCTAATATAATCGCTATTACTAATTCACTCATTACTTTCACTCCTTTATAATATATTTAAAGGGCATTTATTGACCGCCCCCAAGTCATTTTTAGTGATTTAATATTATTTATTACTATTATTTACATTTATTTAATTTTTATACATCTTATTTTAATAGTTCATATATTTCATCATCATCTAATATATCTAATGCTAATTGAGTTAACATATACACAACATAATTATTATTTAAGTCAGCATATGCATCATGCATGTCAGATATTTCTTCTTTTGCTTTTTCTGGAACTTCTTTTATATAATGTTTTTCAAGAGTGCATATATCTTTTATTGCATCATGCACTTTTAATAATTTAAGAAAAGCATTTATTTGACATTGTTCTAATGCTTTATCGTGTAGATATGATTCTATTTGACTGACATTTAGAGTCATTACTGTTTCTAGTACTTCTTTAGGGCCTTTTTCAAGTATTATATCAATCTTTTCTTCTGCCATTTCTATAGCAGCTTCACTTTGTTCTTGAGTTAATCCTATTTCTATCATTATATTACCTCCAATTTTTTTTATTTTGTATATATTATATACTTTTCTATATAATTAATGTTAACTTATTTATGTGAACTTTTTAATTGACGTTCAATGAGCCATAATACACAATAATTAGCAAGGTCTAATATTGTATCATCTAGACTTTCATCTTTTACTTCGCCACATTCACCTTTATCTGAAAGTGATAATATTCTATTGTATTTGTCAGTTATTCTAGTTAAGAATGACACATCACCGAATTTATTATATGTGTCTCCTACTGAATCACCATAATCACTGTTTTTAGCTCTATAAGTTTCACACATAGTGTTTATTATATTATTATATATTTCCACTTTATCCATATATTAATCCTCCACTACTTCCTTTTTAGTAATAATTTTGCTACAGATATTTTATTTACCCCCTTCTTTTTTAGTTAAGTGATAGCAGCCTAATGCTGTACCACCAAATATAATTCCACTAACTGGAAGACTAAATCCCGCTATTGCAAGCATAGCAGCCACACCTGTTAATGTAATAACATTTGCACCTGTTGTACTTATTTGTTTATTTTTCATTTTACTGCCTCCTTATATCTTGCACATTCCTTATTACCTTCTGGACAATATCCTAATTTGACACATTGTGGTACTAGATATGGTTTATAGCGTGGTTCTACTTCTACGACCTGTTTAACCATTTCTTTTATTATTGTTCTAATTGGAAGTTCTGCTCTAGTACATAATCTTACATTTGCTAAATGAATTAAACATTCTATATTTACTGCTATGTTGCATTCTGTAGCTACTCCTATCGGTAATACTGTTCTTGCTATTTCGTTAGACTGTTCATTTGTATGACCGTTGTTTTTCATATTATTTTGAAAATAATCGTAATTAGCTTGTACCTGTGTTTCGTAATTGTGTAAAGAATTTACTAAATATATATCTTTTGCTATCTCTGGAGCTGCATAGATACTAACTTTTCCATCTTTATTACAATATCTTAATGATTGAACATTTGTAACAAATCCTATATTATGTCTAACTAGTTGGTCAACAGCTGAACGTGGTACATTTTTTAATTCAAATACAAAATGTAAATGTCTACTACCACTAAAATGTCCACTCTTTAAGCAATGTAATCCCACTGCTTCTGCTTTTTCTTTTGGAGTATTATAGCAAACTGCTGCAAACTCACCGTGTTTTTTAATAAAACTTTTTATATCTTCGCCATTAACTAGTTTTACTTTAAAATCATCTAATGTAAACATTATATTTCACCACCTGTCGCAATATATTTTATTACTGCTTTTACATCTTGAATTTTTTCTGTATATTCTTTATAAGCTCTGCTATCTTCGTCCCATGCATCTCTACTATCATACAATTGGCATAAACGTAATACTAAATTGAATGGAACATCTTTATATTCTACAGATGTTTTATCTTCTCCAATACCCATATTATTTTACCTCCTTAACTGGTAAATTCTTTATTATCTCAACTGCATCATTAATTGCTTTTAATACAGTATCGACATCTTTTAGTTCTGTTTTTGCTATTTCTCTTTTTAATGCTCCTTTTCTTGCTTGTTCTAATGTTCTATAATATCCGATGTCTTGCCATGTTGGAGTTCCTACTTTTGATATATAGTGTCTTCTTAGAATGTAAGTACCTATAGAGTCAACTAATATTTCATACTCTTTATTTATTTTCATTGTTGAATTCCTCCTTTATACTCCAATCGTCTGGAACTTCGTCTAGAGTGCAACCCCCTAATATTTTATATATAGGACAGTTTCCAAATTCTCGCATATTATCACATTCCTTACTTGATATAGATTCACAAGTTTCTTGAATTAATTTAAGTGCTTTTACTAATTCAACAAGATTGGTATCCATTTTATACTACCTCCTTATTTATTACTGTTATATGTTATATACAAATCATGCTAGTTTATGTTAACTAGCATGATTTTAATTAGTTATTAGATAAAATATTTAATATGCAGCATTGAAGTCCTATCTCAGGTGAATATCGTCCACTTTTTATTCCATTATCATATTGTTGAATGAATCTAAGTGCAGCAAGTAAACCACCTGGACTTATTTTGACATTATTTAATATTTTCTTTATCTGCCAATACGGAAGTCCAGTTTTTTCTGTAATTCCTTGTTGTCCTTTATGTCCTATTACTAATATTGCTTTTGATACATTTTGATATAATAGTGATAATATACCTAATGGACTCTGATTTTGCTCAAGCAATAAATCCATTACCTGTATAGCTTTCATGTCGTGTTTAAGGACTAAATCTATAAAATCAAATACAGTATAATCATATTTTGGGGGCATCATATCAAGTAATGTATCTATTGAGAACGTCTTATAAACTCCTGCCGCGTATAATCTATTGTACTTGTCTATTTCATTTAAAATAGTTGTATAATCGTTATTACAGGCGCTAACAAAGTATTTCAAAGTATCTTTATTATCTGTGAGGTTATAATGTTGTATTTGGTGTATAAGTTGGGTAGGAGTTAATTTGTTAAATTCTACAGCATAATCCTTTAATGTCTTATACCAAGCACTTTTTTTATTTACATTGGTTACCTGCATTATTAAAATACCTAATTTTGCTTTTTCTAGTTGTTTGATATTCTCCTCTAGGTGTTTATTGGTTAAGAAATCTAAATCATCTCTCACTACATACACCTCTTTTGAATCATTATTAAATCCAAATCCTTTTATGGTCAATTTACTTAATACTTCACTTACAGTATCGACTCTTTTATATTCACCGAATTGTTTTAAATAGATATTTTGAAGGCCTATCTCATCTCCTACAAAGATATAAAAGTTTCCAGAGGTTCCTGCTCTTAATTGTTTATTCAGTTCTACTAACTCCATACTATTTTTTCCCCTTTCTCTTGGATGCATGTTGCTTAGCTTTTTCCTCTCTTTCTTTTACTTCATGTTCTTTTTTCTTTCGTTCGATTACTGTTAACATATGTTTGACAAATACATCGACATATATTTTTCTATATTTCTTAGGCAGAGTAATTTGAAAATCATATCTCAGAATAGCACTTAAAGTATCATATCTTTTATTTGCAAATATCTCTACCCACTTTGAAGTACTTTGCCAATCAAAGCACATTTCACAACTTCTTGCACAATCTAAAGCTGATTGTTTTATATCTGATTCTGTTTTTGGTATATACATTATTTAAATTCACCTCTTCTTAATCTACAATCTAATACCCATACATCAAATGCCATTTCTTTATTAGCTCCATTCACTTTTAGCATACTTAATGCATTTAAAGTGCATCTAATAATATACTTAGCTTGTTCATCTTCTATATGCTGTCTACATACAAATAGTAATATATTAAAAAACATATCTATTGGAAAGCCTTCACCTTTACTCATGAAATCTAATCTGGTCTTAATTTTGAACGCATTCCCTGTTGTAACTCGCATTATATTGTTATACACCATTTCTGCATAATTATAACAATCCCTATATCCTACTTCTTGATATAATTTTACATCTCCAGGTGTTGCTGATATTTGACATATATTTGAAATATCTTCATTATTTTCCATTCCTAAATGCTCAATTGCAAATTGTTTTAAATCGTTATATGAGTATCTATCTATTTCAAATAGTGTACCTCTAGATAGGATTGTATCAAGTGCGGTATTTATATCTCTTATTTCTATTGATATATAACAATTCTTTGGAGGTTCTTCAGTTATCTTTAAAAGCGCATTTTTAGCACCTATTGACATTGAATCGCCATCAGTAATAGCAAATAGTGTAGGTTGTTCAAGTGCTACTGAGTCTTGAATAAAGTCTCTTATATTATCTACTTTTGTTCCTATATATTGGATTCTCATATTTTGCTTTTCTGCTAATTTCTTTATTAATAAAGATTTACCAGCACCTTTCGGTGCTGATATTATGGATAACTGGGGAAGTCTATCTAACTTCTCAATTCGTTCTAAACAATCTTTCATACCTAATATTCGCATACTTGCAGCAACTCACTTTCTATTAGAATTTTAGGATTATGTTCATATCTGATTTTATAGTATAAATTAGTATAAGTATCTAGAATAGATAATAAATTACCAGATGTACATTGAGATATAATAAAACCAACTTGTGCTTTACAACTTTCAGGTAAACTATAATAGCCGCTCATATTATACTTAATAATTTCAAGTAAAGTCTTGATAGAATCCTTCACAAATAATTTTAAGTCTTTACCTTCTAAAAATATTGAATCTATTGATGCAAGCATACTTTGAGGGTCTTTTCTAACTATATTGTCGAATATATCAACAATATATGCAGTAGATGTAAAACCTAAGCATTTTATTGTGGCTGGTAATGTTATATTATGAGTAAATCCTAATACTGTATCTAGTTTTGTAATACTATCTCTCATTCCACCTTCTGCTAATTGTGCAATATAAATTAATGCTTCGTCTTGATATTCTATTGATTTACCCTCTTTATTCTCTTGTTCAATTATATATTTAAGTCTATCAAATATTTGTTCAGTTGGTATTCTTTGGAAATCGAATCTTTGTACTCTTGACAGTATAGTTCCTGGTATCTTTTGTGGGTCTGTGGTACATAATATAAATATAGTTCCTTTTGGAGGTTCTTCTAATATTTTTAATAAGGCATTAAATGCTCCTATTGATAACATGTGAACTTCGTCTATAATGAATACTTTGTATGTTCCATCGAGTGATTTCATTTTACAGTTATCAATTAAGTTTCTAATATTATCAACGCCATTATTAGATGCTCCATCTATTTCTACTATTCGACCTTTACCTCTATTTATTTCATTTGCAAATATTCTAGCTGATGTTGTTTTTCCAGTTCCTGCACTCCCACAAAATAGATAAGATTGCTTGAATTCATTCATATCTATTTGATTTTGAAGTACTATTTTTACATTATCTTGACATACCATGTCATCAAATGTTTTCGGTCTATATTTTGTTGCTAAGTTCATTATTCCTCTCCCCCTTTTGATTCTGTAATATAAGTTGCTACCATATCAGCCATATGAAGTAGAAATGCTAATTTATTTTCTTCGAATACATCATATAAATCATGTATACTAGCTAATACACTAGTATCATATGCTCCCATATGCCAGAATATAGCCTCTTTTTCATAATCTTCAAGTGTTATAAAGTCTTGTAAAATACTTAATGATTTAGTCCCATGTCCTAGTTTAAGTGGTTCATTTTTCTTATATCCAAGTTGTTGTTCCCATTTGCCTGTTTTACTTCTTTGTGGAGGAACATTTACCATTGTTTCTTCATAAGTATTTATCTTACAGAAGTCGTGAGCTAATGCTACTATTATTATGCTTTCTTTTGGTATGCCTTCAACTTCATAAAATTTAACTAATTCTCTTAACTCATATACTACATTAAGAGTATGATAGACCAATCCACCTGGATAACTTCCATGAAATCTCGTACTCGCAGGTGCTGAATAAAAATCAGTATCTTCCAACCAATCTAGTAATTTATCAACTCCAGGTCTTTTTACCTGTTTCATGATATTAATGAATTGTTCTCTATTTGACATTCTAGACATCTCGTCCCTCCTTTAATACTAAATATTCTTTGTAATCATCTATCGGTATTACTACGTATTGTTTATTTATTTCTTGGGTTCCAAAATCAAATACTATTGCCCAATGGTTTTTACCCATTTCTATACATTCTTTTATTAAGTCTAATATCCATTCTTTTTTAATACTATGTGATATACTTTGTTTTGTTCTTGTTTTACATTCAATTATAGTATCTTCTAATAGAATGTCTCCTTTTTTATAACTAGCACCACTATTAATTGTTAATTTTCCATTTAAGTAGTTTGCTATCTTCTGCTCTTGAATGCTACTGTAATGTCTTGTTGGTTTATTTTCCATTTATATTACCTCCTTGTAAATGTTATATACATTTTATAGTAATTTATGTTAACTGTTCTCTACATTTTTGCTTAAATATACTCACTGTATTAGAGACATGACTTCTAGATACTCCTAATTCAGCTGCTATATCAACTGGTCTAGTACCATCTAGATATTTTAATAGTATTAATCGTTTAGTGCCTGTATAATTATTTTCTATTAACTGTCTTGCATTTTCTTCTAGATTTTTCAGCATAAAATCTCTTGAAGTATTATCTGAAGATTTCAGTTTCTCAAGTAACATGACATTATCTGTATCAGATATAACTTTATCCAGACTTGAGAGTGACCATGTACCTTGACCTGTCTCATATTTTGATGCATATAGTTTCAATTTACTTAATGCACTTAATATTTGCCAATAGCAATGAGTTAAAAATTTTGTATTCTTTGATGTGTCATAAGTTTCTATAGCTTTCATAACTCCAATCCATGCTGTTTGAAATGAATCCTGTGGTATTTGCTTTGCGCCATGTGTTCTCAATATACTCCATATAAAAGCATCTAATTCTGGTGCTAGTTTGTCTAAGAGAAGACGTTTCTCAACGCCTTCAGATTGTTGTATTTGTATAACAAGTTCTTGAATAAGTTCTGCATTATTTACATTCATTGTACATCACCTTTACCAATCTATCGTGAAGTTGAGTTTTGAATAATTCATCAGTTCTTAATTTCTCAAGTAATCTTTCTTTACCTTGGAATTTTATATCGTTATTTTCTATGTCTTTTGCTATATCTCCGTTTTCATCTATATAGTAATACCAACTACCACCTTGTCTTAATATATCGTATTGTAAAGCTACTGTAATCGTATCAGCTAATGTATCTATACCTGTTGTATAATTTAATGTATAATAACCTATGCGTCTATCTGGTTTGCATACTTTAGTTTTTGATATTTCAATAGCTACTTTATTTCCTGCTGGATTTTCTGCACGACTTGTTAATTCTTTATTGTTCATATCAAGTAAGGTGTCTTTCCTAAATCTTAATCGTAAGCTGCAAGCATGTTTCCACATTTTCCCACCTGGAGTTGAAGTTGTGTTATACATACTACTCAAGTCTTCTCGTATTTGATTTATGCCTATAAATGCACATTGGTTTTGGACTAAATGAGGTGTGACTTTACTGCAAAACATAGTCAATGCTTGAGATATTCCACCATAAGATTTTTTCTCAAGAGATTCATCAAATATATTTTGAGATACTAACATAGGTATTGAATCTAATACACAAAGACCTACATCTCCAGTTGACACTAAATCTATTGCTATCTGTAGAATTTCTTCTGCTGTCTGTTCCTGTGGTCTTACTAAAATCATTGATTCAGTATCAACTCCAAGTAACTGCGCCCATTTCACATCTAGTGTCTGTTCTGCATCTATATATACAACTACTTTTGGACCTTTTTCTTTTAACCTATTAACTTCTTCTATTAGTTTTGCTATCTTCTTTTTATTTTCTTTGGACTCACTAGATTCCAGTTCTGTTATTTGATTATTTAGTGAATCTAATTTTTCTTTATACACTTTATTAAATTGCTTTTGTGCATTGGCACATATATCTAATGCTGATGTGGTTTTTCCTCCACCTTCTCCACCATAGAATTCTGTAATTTTTCCAACTGGAATTCCTCCATAAGTCATCCAATTAGCAGTTGGTGAACTGAATGGTATTTTATCAACTTCTATTATGTCTGTTCCAATATTGATTATGTTTGCTTTAAATTTTTTGTTAAGTTCTGCCATTTTTAAGTCTATACTTCGCATACAAATGCCTCCTTTATAGTTATATATGTTATATATAAAAAACCCTTGCAACTGTTAAGTTACAAGGGTCGAAACTTTATTGACCTGTTGAGCCATAACCTCCTCTATTTTCATTTCCTAATGTATTTACTTCTTCAAAATCTACATTAGGATTTGATTTTTGTATTGTCATTTGAACTAATCTGTCATGGACTTTTATGCTTCCTGGACGTGTAGCATAAAATACTGCAATCCATTCGTCTTCATCTCCACAATATGAAGAATCAATTAAACCTACACTATTAGTTAATATTAAGCCTTTCTTAGCAAATGTACTACTTCTAGGTATAATATGCGCTTCATATCCCTTTCCTAACTCCATAGCAAATCCTAAGCTACATATTAATACGTCACCTTTTCTATATTGTACTGTTGCATATGATGTTTCTTCTATATGGTCAAATACATTTGCATTGAAGGTTGTTCTTTCTAATGTATACCCTGATACTTTTGATATTTTATTTACATAACAATCATACCAATTACCTTCTTGTTTAGCAGGTACTTTTGCACTTGGTCTCATTTTCTTCAATCTAACTTTTTTATTCGCCATCTTAAACCTCCTATCTATCTTTAGTATTTAAATCTCTGAAATTTATAATTAGATTTAATCCACTATCCACTTCAAAAGGAATATCATGGTCATTTAAATATTTAGTTAAGTCAACTAACTTTGGAGTATATTCGTATTTGAAAAAATTGCTATCATTGATTTCGACTAATTGAGCGTCTATCCCCTGTGTAGCGCCTTTTCTATAAATAAAGTCTAAAGCATCCATTCTGTTACTAAATGTATTATCTTCGTAATTATTTTCTGATATTTTAATTCTAACTGTGTATTTCATTATTCATCATTCTCCTTTTTATTTATTTTTTATACCCTCCAAAATTTCATTAATTGTAATAATGTTAAACCATGATTTGTTTTTTCTATATAGTTAATTATTGCGTTCATATATTTCACCTCCTAAAATAAAGTTTTTTGTTTATCATTTATTTTATTTTGATTTTGTTCATACATTGGATTTTCTAATCGTGTATACGATATAGTAAAATACTTTTCATCTAATTCAATTCCGATAAATCTGCGATTTGTATTTAGACATGCAACTCCAGTACTTCCGGAACCCATAAAACTGTCTAATACTATATCATTCTCATCTGTCAATTCATAAATTAAATCCTCTAATAACCCAACAGGTTTTTCACAACTATGTTTTAATTTTTGAGGTGGTATCCTTCTATAAGTTAATATGTTTGATTTGTTTTTCGATTTTGTTGTTATATTAGTTTTACAACATAATAATATAAGCTCATAATTTGGCCTATAATTGTTTCCCATTCCAAACCAATCTTTATTCCATACCAATATATTTTTTATAGTAAATTTTTTCTCTAATTCGATTTTAAATTTATCTATATTTTGCCATGCACAAAATATAATTGCTGTATTTTTAGTTAAGGCATATATCTGATTTACAAATTTAGGTAACCAACATAAATTATTATCATTTATAACTTTTGTGTTTTTAAATTTTCCATTCTCTCTTTGAGGTGTTAAATCAATCCCATAAGGTGGGTCGGTTAATATCATATCAACTTTAACATCATCTTTAATCAGCTCATCCATTACTTCCAGACAATCTCCCTGATATAATTTATAACTATCTTTAATTACTTCCATTCAATCACCTCCTATCTAAATATATTTGTTCTAGTTATTTCTAATTCTGCAGTTTTCCAACTTTGTACTTTTTTTAGACTTGAATGTAACATCGTTGCTATTTCTATTTTGTTTTCACATTCTTTGTAAGCTCTTAGCATTATATCCTCAATGAACTGTTCATTCATAGCTGCATTTTGAGCTATTGATGTTTTCTTTGATACTGTGCCATGTTCTTGTTCTACATAACTATCATTAAATACTTGTTTTCTTTGCATTTTAGCAGCATCCGACTTTACTCCTAATTCAGTTATCTTTCCAGTTAAATCATATAACAAAACTGGAATTAGGGATACATAATAATTAAGTTGTTCAGGAGATATTTCATCCCCTGAATTTAACAACTCTTTAACTTCTTTTATACATTCATCTAATTGATTAGTGAATTTATTAGTTATGCTATTTACAGTTGATATTATATCCTCTGTTTCTGAATTAAATTTTTCAATTAATTGTAAGCGCATTCTCTTCCACCCCATCGTAAAGTATACATAAGACTTGATAATTTAGAATCAAATGATACTTTATCCACAACACAATTTGTTCTTTTATATTCTAAAGGTATTTCTATTATTAATTCATGTTTTTCACAATCATTAAGGGATATTGATTTTTTACATCTAATATCTAAAAATTCTCTACATACTACAGCAGGTATAAAGAATGCTCTTGCAGATTCTCTATATTGGACACATAGACCTCCTAATATTCCATCTATTTTTCCTAATTCAACTAATGAATCTATTTGTCTTCTTGTTGTGTCCATGTCTACATATATTGAAGTACCTTTTATACTCTTTAATTCAAATAAATATTGGTATGGATATTTATAATAAATGAAATCACATGGATTTCTAACTCCTGCAAATCCATTAGTAGTGTCATATAATCTTATACAGCTTAACCCCATACTTTTTTTAAAATTTTCTTCCCATCTTTTACCTTCGGTCATATTACTCACCATCTTTTCTGCATTGATTTTGATACTTACAGTATTTACATTTATCTAACTCTCGTGGAGGTACTTCTTGATTTTCTATAAATGTATTAACACAATCTATTATACTTTGTACCCTTGTTTTCATTAAATCTGTTATCTCAACTAGATATCCCTTTTTAGTACAATTATCTCGGTCTTCGTATATAAATAATACTTTGGGAACTCCAATTGTCATACTATAACAAGTTGCTTGCAGTTTATGTTCTGACCATGCATCTGTATGTCTATTATATTTATGAGTTGATTCAGTTTTTATTTCTACTATATATAATTCATCATTATATTTTATAAGACCATCACACATAAATCGCATATTGTATTTTTTCGAATATAATTTTGTTTCATTTCCTACTTGACTTATAACCTCTGGGTCTTTAATGCTATTCTCTTTCAAATACTTACCTACATCTAGCCATTCACAATTAATATCGTGTCTATGCATACACATGATATAATCTTGTATTCTTTCATGTCTAGCTGTTCCACTTTCACATATACCTATCAAATTAACTCCTGAATCTGTATCATCTGGCGCTATTCCACTCAATTGATAGTACAAACTTCTAATGCACCCACTTATACCTGAAGGTTTGAAGGATTGAGTAGGAGTTCTGACTGAACTCCTATCTTCTTCTTCAATGGTATAAATTAGGTCTTCTATAAATTGTTCTGCAACTTTATTCTCTTGAGCTTGTTTTATCATTTTTGCTAGTGAGCCTAATTTTGCCATTTTATTACCTCCTATTCATTATCTAATGTAGACAATAGCATTTGGTCCTTATCAGAAACTATTTTTATCAAATCAGGATTACCATATTCAATATCTATTGTAGGAGAATCAACGGAGCTAACTAAATCTTGTAAGTATTTTATATTAACCTCGTATACTATATCTTCATGTCTTGGACTATCTTTTGTTGTTATACTTTCAACTGACCCTCCCACTGTTTGTAATGTAATCAAATCACCTACAAATGCTATTTGCAATGTATTCATATCATATATATCAATAAATAATCCAATTCGATTTAATGCCTTTAAAAATTCTTGTGTATCTACTACACATAAACTTGGTTGAGTTTCTTCTATCATAGGTAGTATTGATTCTGGATATTCTTCTACTCCTTCCATCAATGTACCACTTATCACTATGTTTTTACTTTTAAACATTATTGAATTATTATTCACATCATGAATGATATTTACTTTTTCGTCATTAAGGGTAGATACTAAATTTGCTAGAGCAGGTGGAATTAATACTTCTAACCCATCACATTCAAAATCTGATGCATTTACTTTTATTGCGTCTGCTGTTATTATATGGTTACTCCTAATTAGATATCCGAATAAACAACCATCAGCAGCTGTTTGAGATTTAACATTTTTTCCTACGTTAAAACCATGTTTCAAATTATAAGTAACACAGTCTTTAATTTCCAATGCACCGTTGGTTTCGATTTTATGGTCAGGATATACTTCACCTTGTACTAATTCAACTTTATAAGTACCATTTCCTTTTACTTCTAGATAATTTTCTTTGTCTGTAAGAGTAACAGTTTCAGTTGTTGTTTTATTTATTAATCTTACAAATTGGTCAGTTTTGATTATAAATTCAACTGATTCATCAGTTGCTTCATTATCTTGAAATACAGTTATGTGATTATCTCCATCTGTTGCATTTATTTTTAGTCCTTCAGCATCACACATTAATTGAATATAATTAGTTATTTCTAATAATGGATTTGGTTTTATTTTTGTAACATGACCTAGCATGTTTTTTAATTTGTTTGTATTTATCTTCATTATGAAGACCTCCTTTTTTAATGTAAATATTATATATAATAAAGGCTTGATTTTGTTAACCAAGCCTGTAAAATTATAATTCTATTCCTTCTCCATACCATCTTTCCGTAACTTCTATATCACATTTCATCGGTATTTCGAATTTGTCGTCTACTATATGCACCATTATATATTCTAATCTATCTCGTACTGCTTTTGCATTTTCTCTTGGACATATTCCTAGCACTTCATCATGAACTGGAATTATTAATTTATATCCAAGTCTATTAAGTTCTGCGTCATTAAATATTTTTATCATTGTAATTTTAGTAATATCAGCAGCACTTCCCTGGATTATACTATTTACACATTGGCGTTTTGCGTCTTCAATAAATCCTCTATTATCTTTTATTTTATAACCTTCTTGTTCTGCTAACTCTTTTACAGTCTGCTGCTGTTGTTTACCTCTAGCTTTATTTAATAGTGTCCAATACTTCTTATATATTTCATCAGGTACATAATCATCTTGAGTCATTGAGTCAGTATTACCAAATGCAAATGGGTCAAAATTATCGCTATATGATTTTATACAAGGTTTTATTTCTATTGGAGGTAGTTGCATATCTGATAATCTTCTTTTTCTACCCCATGCAGTTTCAACAAATCCATAATCTCTTGCAAATGATTGAGCAAAGTCTACAAATTCTTTTACCTTTGAAAATTCATTGAAAAAATCGTCAATTATCTTTTGTGCTTCTTCCTTACTAATATTCATTTGTTCAGCTATACTTGCCACACCACGGCCATAAAGAATCCCCAAAAGTACAGGCTTAACTGAGCTTCTTCTCGCTTTACCTTCAGGATTAACAGAACCATCGGGTCTAAATTCTAGACATTCCTCATATGGCATTTTATAAATCTTACTAGCTATTGTACCATATAAGTCCTTTCCTTCTAGATAGGCATTTATCATATGTTCATCACCACTCATATGTGCTAGACAACGTGGCTCTTGCTGCTTTCTGTTACGAGGTTCGCTACACCTCCTCCAGTTTCCTGGAGTGTCGGACTAGCTCTTCAGTATCGGTAATTATCCGATAAACTGCTCGGCGTTTCGAAGTCGCTTGACTCCTACTCTACTAAGTTGACTTATATTATAAGTCCTGTTCGATAGTCTCTACACTCGGTACATATCTCCATTAATAGATAGGTACCTAGCTCGATATTGCCCTGCCATTTATGGTTTAGGTTTCATCGAATTAACCGAGTTTTACTTCAGCCAGTCTTTTAGGTTAACTGAAGTCGCCTCCTACAATGACCATTCCTTCTCCTGCTATAAACATCTGTCTAATATCATGCCCTGCATCTATTATAGTTCCATCGCTTAATGTTGTTTTTTGTGAGGGGATATTTTGTAAATTTGGGTCACTACTACTAAATCTACCAGTTTTTGCGCCATATTGATTGAAATTCGCATGTAATCGGTTATCCCTTTTAGCAATATGACTTGGTATTGCATCTATATAAGTACTTAATAGTTTGCTCATACTTCTATATTCCAATATACTATCTACTAATGGGTGATTAAAAGATTTTAAAATTTCTTCACCTGTTCCTCTAGGTTTCTTTTTATCCGGACTTTCAAATCCTAATACATCATAGAATAAAATAGCTAACTGAGTTGGTGAACTTATATTTACCTTTCGTATTCCATCTTTAAATAATTTATTATATGCACCAGGATTTTTCACCATCAATTTATCGAACTTATCATTTAATTTATCTATTTCTAAATTGAATTTTGTCTCCGCAGCGTCCATATGTTTTGTATATTGTTCTTTTAATCTAGCAGCTAAATCTGTATCTATTTGTACACCTGTACATTCCATTTCAAAGACAACCTCAATAAGAGGCATCTCTATCTCTCTAAATACCGCAGCAACTCTTTCAAGCCCTTTTGACTTACAATATGTCCCTTCTATGTCTAAAAATTCATATTGAAATTTATACAAATCATAAGTCATTATAGGGTCAAATGATGCATACATATAGGCAACATCTGGAGGAACTTTATTAAATTCAATCCCATTAAATAAGCTATTAAATGATGCGACTTTATTATCTTCTTCTGATTTATCTACATATTTTTTATATAGTTGCTTCAATCCATGTTGTTCGTTTTCATTTAATAACATACTTCCGATTAGGGTATCCCAATATGGTATAATCTTAACTCCTACCATCCACCATAATATATGCATATCAAATTTGGCATTATGCAGTATATATTTAACTCCAGCTTCATTCATTCTCTCAAATTGTTCCTTCATGAAGTCTTTTGAGATATTAATCTGTAACTCAATTCCAGTCATATAGCTTTCATGTCTAATTGGAATATACACTCCCTTTTGACCTGGAGTATATAAACATACCCCTGCTATTTTGCCATCTATTCTATCAAGTCCATTAGTTTCTGTATCTACTGCTATTATACCATTTTTGATAGCACAATCTATATAATCCTCTATATGTTCATAATTATCTAATAACTGTAATTGACTTAATCTATTCTTATATACTTCTTCTGACATATCTTTTGCTAATTGTACTTTTCCACTTATAGTCTTTGGTACTACTTTTCCGACTTGTTTTTTATTTGATTTTTTATTTAACATCTCAAGTGCTTTCTTCTGTGCTTCTTGAGTTTTTCTCGCACTTACATTACAGAACATATCTCCAATTCTACTCATAATAAACCTCCTTATAAAATAACCACCTCAATTAAGAAGTGGTTATATCTTGTTATCTAATGAATACATTAATATGGTTCAACAGATAAATCTATATGTTCTATTTTAGCTCTTTCTTCTAATATATCTCTATATGCTTCCATATATACTAATTGAGTATGCAATAAATCATAAGAACAATTCGGAACAAAATCTAAAGTACCTTGTCTATATTTTATTAACATTCCTTGTAATCCAGCTATTCTTTTATTTAATTGATAATATTCTGCTTTAAATCTTTCTTTGAAATCATTACTTAGCATTAATTCTATAGTATTTTTTAAATTCATTTAAAAACCTCCTTAGAATACATCACTTCTTAAGTGAAGTGGTTATTTGTATGTTTATGCTCTTTTATATTTTTCCTTATTCAGTAAACATCCAATCTTCTGCTAACATATCAGTTTGACTTGCTAGCCACGGAACAAATTTCCCGTCTGCTGTTTTCATTCCTATCCAAGGTGCTAAAAATAAACTACCTTTATGCACTTCTCCATCTACTTTATATTGATAAGAATTTACATGAGCTAAATACATTCCTTTTCCATTCCAACCTTGTCTACATACTTTTAATCCACGTTTTAGATATTTTATAGCTTCACCAAAGTTAAAAGTAGGAGTACCACCTAATAAAGTACAGTTTTCATTATCAGCAATTACCCACTCATCAGATAAAACATTACTTAGAGTATATTGAACTCTTTGTGTTTCTCTTATGTCTAATATAGAACCTTGTCCTTTATCTGCATCTTCAGGTCTACAGTGCATCATAATAGTTTGCTTAGTGTCATCCCAACACCAATAACCACCCCATGAAGGTAATTTAACTTTATTTCCTTTTTTCATTTCTTCTAATGCTTGTTTAAAATTCATAATAACCTCCTAAAATACATCACTCGGTGCAGTTGAACGACTGCCTCTATGCATTGGTTCGAATTGTTGTTCTTGTGCTTGATGTCGTTGTGTTGCTTGTTGTGGTTTATATGTTCCATTAACTATTTGTTGCATTTCTTCTAATGTTGCTTTAATTATAAAACTTCCTTCAAGTTCTTGTTTTTTAGGAAGGTCCTCTAATTTTGTATTGTCTTTACCCATTGGCATAAATTCATATTGAGTCTTTTGGTCACCTTTTTTACCTCGTCTTATAATTTTAATTTTAACTGTGGATAAATCTCCGAATTCATTTAAATATGTTATTATTTTTGGCACAAATGATGCTCCTCTTTCCCATATTTGAACTTCATCTGGTCTATCTGATGTAATAAGTTGTAAGAATAATTTTTCTTTTGGTTTATTCCCATGTTTGCAAAGTGGACAATCGTCTGCATGTGCTTCACCATTTGCGTCAACTGAATTACAACTTACATATCTTTTCTTTCCTTCAACTTCTACTTCATGTACTAAAAAATAATCTATATCTGACCCATCTGGTTGATTGTATAAAAATCTAACAACTGCACTATCTCCATCATCTTTTAGACTGAAGTATCCTCCATTTCCTGAACTTTGATATTTTCCTGCGTTTCCAATTCCTATTCTTGCCATTTTTTCTTTCCTCCTAGTTTCATAAAATTTTTATAAGTTTTTAAAGTAGAGGATATATTTTATAACCCTCCTCTCTGGGTTATGCATATTATATAGAATATTTTACATATTTTGTTAACTAATTAGACAGTATATTATTACTAAGAAAAATACAAAACCGCATATAAAACCTAAGCTAAAATTTATTATAAAATCTATAGTTACCATGTAAAACCTCCTAATCACATTTTGTCCAACCACAATTAAAACAACTAATACATCCTCCTGTATGATTTAAATCTGCACCACATTCGGGACATTTGGCAGTTTCAATTTTAACTTCGTCATTAATTTTTAATTCAGTAATTACAGGTTGATTAAGATAAGTCTCTTTAAACATAGTATGCAGATTTAACAGTTCAACACCTATTGCTTCTGCACAACTTCTGCCAGGGCTTATAGATGCATCTGTGTTTCTCTTACTTACAAATGATGGGCAAGCTATGACAGATTTTAGTTGGTCAACAATATCTTCAACACTTGCACCTCTTTTACCTGCAAGTGAGATTAATCTAGATAAACCTGTCATATAACTATTGCAGCCACCTTTTGAACCTTTATTTAAGAAAATATGACATAATTGACCTGTTTCCTTATGGAAATAAACAGTCATCCATAATGAACCACAACCTGTCTGTAATTTTGACCCAAAGGCGATACAATGATTTATATCAGTATCTATATTAGCTAATGGAACATGTTTTTCTTCTTTTGGAGTCTTTGCAACACCTTTTAAAATTCCTTCTCTTTTACAGCCTTCTCTAAATACAGTTAAGCCTTTACAACCTAATTCATATGCTAATATATATGCCTTAAATACATCTTCTACTGGTGCATCATTTGGTAAATTTAATGTACTAGATATACTTGCATCTATCCATTGCTGCCAATCGGATTGAGTTTTTACTCTACTCATATAATCTATGTCTTTAGCGCCAATCATATATGCAGGTTTATTAGTCAACATATCTATGTCATCTGCTTCAATGGCTTGTTGTACTATTGTAGGATATTCTATATATACAGTTTCTTCTGCATTTAACGATTTTGTTGTTCTTGAATATCCGTTAACATCATATATAGGTTCCACACCTGTAGATATTCCATACATAGTTCCAATACTTCCTGTTGGGGCTATTGTGAATAATTGACTATTTCTAAGTCCATGTGATTTAATAAGTTTAATAGTGTCGTCACTTATTAGATTCTTGTCTATTTTACTCTTAATGTATTCTGAGCTTAATATATATTCTTCATTGTACTTATCGAATGTACCTTGCTCAGCAGCTAAAAGTGCTGAAGTTTGTAAGCCTGTATTAACTAATGCTCTACCTATAGTATCTATTAATTTTGTACATCTTTCACTTCCATATGGTATTCTTAGTTTCATTAAGGCATCGCCAAATCCCATAATGCCAAGTCCTATTTGTCTCCACTCTTTGACTGATTTTCGCTGTTGTTCTAGTGGGTGTAGTTTAAGTCCTTCATCAAGTACTTCATTCAATGCTCTTATTGCAACTTTCACAGCTTGTTTAAATTCGGGTATGTTAAATACTGGTTTCTTTCCGAATGGGTCTTTTACAAATGCAGATAAATTAAGGGAACCTAGTAAACAGCTACCTCCTGCTGGTAATGGCTCCTCGGCGCAGGGATTCACTCCTGCGAATTCAAATTCACCATTTTTGATGTATTCTGATAACATTGTATATTTATTTATGTTATCCCAAAATAACATTCCAGGTTCTCCCCAGTCCCAGTTGTTTTGAGCTAATAAGTACATTAAATTAGATGCATCTCCATCTCCTGCTAATACTCTTGTCATGAATAAACTATCTGTTCTTACTGATATATTACAACCTTCTAGTTTAGCATTTTGAGTTTTAACATTGATAAAATCTTTTATCTCTGGGTGATTTACGTCTAAAGATATCATTAAAGCTCCACGTCTTCCATGTTGACCTATCAGTTCAGAAGTTAATGAAAATAAATCCATAAAACTAACTGCGCCAGTCGTTGTTTGTGCTGAATTATTAACAGGTGAGCCTTTCGGTCTTAGTTGTGATATATCAATACCAACCCCACCACCATATGAAAAGGTTCTAGCTAAATGTTTAGCTGTGTCGTATATTTCTTCGATGCTATCACCAACTGGTTCAAGTACATAACAGTTACTATAAGTAACACCTTTTTCAAGGGTATTTCTACCTGCTAATATTCTACCACCAAATATAAATTTCTTATCTTTAATTAATTCGATTACTTCTAGATTATTATTTGATACTCTTGTAAACCACTCATCAAGTGATTCTCCATTTTGTTGGTACTTTCTTTTCCAAATATCTTGACCTAGTTCAGTTGTTAGCCAATCTTGTAATTCCATATGCATTCCTCCTTATACAGCTTTTAAATCTATTAATTTTTCTTGTAATGCTTTTACTACTACATTAGCGCCTGCTCTTGAAATACCTATTTGAGCAGCTACAGCTGATTTAGTTGGTTTACAACCTTCTAGTAAAGCATTACAGAACTTTCTTTGATTATCATTCATGTCTATACTATCAATGTAATATCGTAACTCTACTTCATCAAAATCTTTTCTATCTGTATGTCCCATACAACTATTTTTGTCTTCATCTCCATCTGCATCACTTGAAAAGTAATCTGAAAATAGTTGTGTATGTGTGCATTGATTTAATACTCTTTTTTGCATTTTTTCTGATTGAGTTAGATGTCTTAACTCATTGTATATATAAGTACAAATAAGACTTGTTAGTTGTGCATGACTACCTAATTTATAATTTTCTAAGGCTTTCCAGATTTGTTCAAGTATAACTGATTCTTTTGTAGATTCATCTAATCCTAAAAATTTTGATGCTATTGAATTAAATTGTCCATGTCCTGTTTCATATACGAATGCTATTATCACATCCTTATTGCCTTTGTGATATTCGTTAATTAATTCTTCAGTTGTTTTCTTTCCTGTAAAATTATCCATAATATTTAAAAATATTTCGTGTTTCATAATATATAACCCCCATATTTGTTAATTTATTTTATACTTAAATTATATACTAAAGTATGTAATAAGTCAAATACTTTTTAGTAATTTTTATAAAATATTTTTTAACGGCAACGATAATACTTCAGCTCCTAAATCATTTATGTCTCTTTTGTCGTTACTATTATATTGTAGTATTTTTAATACCTTTGTTGTATTCAATTTTCTTATTATCTTGTAAGTGCCTTCAATTCCTGCTGTATCATTGTCAAGTGCTATTATAAATTCCCTTGTTGGTAACATTTTTAATAGATTATATTGTTGTCCTCCACCTGTACCTAATAATGCTACTGCAGGTATTCCTAACTCCCAAAGAGTTAACGCATTAAATATTGATTCAACTATCCATACCGACTTATAATTCCCAATTATACATTCATATCCACCAAATATAAAATCTGTCTTTTTTATACCAGCAGGGATAAAATAAAATTTACTATATATATTACGTGTTTGAATAAATTTTATATTTCCTTTTAAATCCTTAACTGGTAAAGTAATAGTCATGTCCTCTGGATTACAGCCTATACTAAACTTATTACATACTTCTTTTGATATACCTCTATCTGCCAAATACTTACAATAATAAGCATAGTTATCTAATATTGTATCTGGTATTGTAGGATATTTTTCAACTGGTTTACTTCTATCTATATTTAATTGCAAATCTCTAGGTGTTTCTAATAGTGTAGTTCTATATTTTGTCTTAAGCCAGTTGTTCCCATATAATCCTCCGTCTCGGTAACCAAAACAGAAAGATATAAAACTAGTTAAATCTGCTGTATACCCACATGTAAAACAATGTACAGTTCCTGCTGGTATGATTTTACCAGATGCACGTGTATCAACTAAAGACATTCCACAACTTGGTTTTCTCTCTTGCCCATCTTTATGTGAAGGACAAGAAATCATAATATTGTCATTTACTGGTTTTATAGAATGTAATAACTGTATATTATTTAGTTGCAAGTCTTGTTGTAAATCATTAAGTAATGTCAACCCATCTACATCTACACATAAACCATTCGTCTTAAACATATAATCTCCTCCTTATTAATTTATATATTATATACAATTTTTACACAATTTGTTAACATAAAAAGACCCTAGCTTATAGCTAAGGTCCTTTTGCGGTTACTCATAAATTATATTATAAGGAGAAAGTTTAATGGGGAATAACTTCCTTACATATATTATATACGATTATAGAAAAAATATGTTAACTAAAATTTTAAAACACATCTGTTACATCTGGAATTCCTGTTGGAATATTAGTTGAAGTATTTTTAAAGGGTAATTCAGGTTCAGATTTTATTTGACCCTCTTCTGATACAAATCTAAATGTTCCTAAGTCTATATCCCAACTATATATGAATTTTTTATTATTTTCTCCATATCTATTCTTTGTTATAAGTAGTGACAATCCCAACTTCGTTTGAACAAGTGATATAACTCTACTACTATTCTGTCCTATTGCGTCTGATTCTCCTATATCTGCTAGTTCTGGGTTTTCAGGTTCTTCTGTATTAGTTTTATTACGATTTGCTTGAGCATCTGCTAGTATAGGAAGTCCTAACTCTTCTGATATACGGAATAAATCCATTGTAATATTACTTAATTGTAGTCTCCTATTCTCTCCCTTTCTTTCATCATCCATTAATGATAACTGGTCAATACCTACTATATCTGGAGTATATTTTTTAATTAGTGCTTTTAATGTGCTTACTGTCATATATTTCCCGCCTAAGTCTTTTGGAGTAACAACAATAAAAGGTTGTAGACTATTTGCTCGTTCTTGCAAATCATTTTCATAATTAGAAAACTGAACATCTGAAATTGTACCTCTAGTTAGTTGCCTATTTGAATAGTTTAGCGCAAGTGTATCATGTCTATATCCTACTTGCATGGCACTCATTTCACCCGAATATAATAATATTCTTTTGCCTTGTGAATGTGCAGCAGTTAGAAACTTTTGTAATAACCAAGATTTACCTTGATTTACTCTACCGACAATAGTTACTAACTCTTCTCCAGGTAGCCAACCACCAAGTATATCGTCCAATTCTTTTAATCCTGTTGATATACCCAAAATACCCTCTGTACCCTTCTTAGAATTGATATCTGCTATTTTTTGATTAACTATATTATTTATATCTGTACCTTGTGTGATAGAGTTATTAACAAGTAATTTCTCACCTTTGGATAAAATATTTCTAAGTCCTTCAAATGCATTTTGTTTAAGTAGCTCAACTGATTCATTAAATAAATCAGCAGCATTTCTAAATACATAATCTTCTCGTAAATTTTCTAATAAATACTTTTGTGGTTCTAATACATCTAGTAAGTCAAATTCAGTAAAGTTTGCTAAGAATGTTGCTTGGTCTGGGACCTTACTGTATTTCTTATAATGTGCTAATATATAATTCCATTCTTTTTTATAATTAGGAAAGAAGTCTGCATTAATACCCTCTTCCAAATATGAATCTATATTATTTTCTGCTAATATATTATTTATGCATTGTAACTCTATCATATTCTGACCCCCTTTGGTGTACGTTGAGGTGGGTTATTAAATTCAACTATAATTGAAGTTTCTAATATTCTACTTGCAAGTCTACCACCTACATTATTAACAAATTCATCATCAATAACATTTGATGTAAATATATTACATTTATTCGAACTTATTCGACTATTGATAAGTGGAAATAAAATTGAATGGTCATAGTCACTTAATTTTGTACAACCTATATCGTCCCATATTACAATATCTACATTAGGTATCAATTCCTCTATCTGTAATAATCTATAATTCTTTTGTGATATTGCAGATTTTTTCTTCATTAGAAAATCATCAACATTAATAAATAGTCCTCTACACTTTGTACCATTACCAGACCAAATTTTGCTGAAATATGAACTCATTAATTTTATGCTCCATGTAGTTTTACCATTTCCATAATATTTACTATATAAGAACAAATTTTGTCCTTGTTGCACAAAATCTAATATATTAGCTTTCACTTGAGCTAAATATTTATATTTTTCTAAATCAACTCCAGCACTTAATTTCTGATTTTCTAAATATTGTAATTGCTCTGGTATATTAGCTAGATTTACTAGGTAATAATATTGACAATATAATGCACAACCACAATTACATGTTTGTTTTGTATAATTACTGCATATTCCCCTAAACCAACATTTATCTTGGGCAAATTTAAATTCTTTTACATCATACATTGTATAACCTCCTCCTTTATATTTTATATATTTTATTTACCTTAATTTGTTAACATAAAAAGATAGCATGATAGTTACCAGCTATCATGCTATGTAAATTGTTAAATTCTATATACAGTAGAATAACAATAATAGATAATACTATTAATGAATTGTATGTATTATATACAATTAATATACATTAATGTTAACTAATGAAGTTTAAATATACTTTCACCATGTGCTCATATAATCTACTCAACGCCATATTATCAGCCACATTATTTTTAGGATATAAATGCTCACTATAACTATCTAAGTCTCTTAAAATATCAACTATGTGAGCATTTTTACATTCATATAAGCCTATTATCTTAAACCAACATTTACAACTGTTCCATGATGTCTCGACTTTATTGTGCACTATTTTTGATTCACAACTAGCAAAAGCATGATTATCTTGATAATATAAGTTATAATCATCGTCAATAAATACTTGTACTTTATAATCTATATCTTTATTAATTGTCGCTATTTTCTTCTTACCTTTTAATTCTTTTGGTTTTTTATCTGTCAATATCTCGATTGTTATTGAATTCATTAATTTCTCATTATACATTTTACTATCTCCTTTATTACAATCTAACTTAAATACCTTAAATCCTATATCAAGATTTTCTATTCCTTCTTTATCTTTGTTTTCTGATACTATCTTGTCTCCAGCTCTTCTTATACGTTCTTTTCCTATTTCACAGATATTTTTGTAACCTGACTTATAAGCATCACTTTTTTCATATGTAAGTTCCGGAAGTTGAACCATAATAAATTTGCGTTTTCCTATATCCTCCATATTTAACTGCATTACTGCATGTGCAGTTGTAGATGCTCCTGAAAAAAAGTCTAGTACTATATCATTCTTATCTGTTGCTAATAATAATTCCTTTTTTATTAATTCTACTGGTTTAGGATAATCAAATAGTGCCTTATCATTAAATAGTTTTTTTAAATTTTGAGCAGCTGATTGTGTATGACCAACTTCTTCATGATACCATAAGCTTATAGGCACTATTCCATTTTGGACTTCACTTAAAAAACGCTTTATTCTTGGAACATTGTCTCCATTTTCTCCAAACCAAATTCTATTATCTTTTATCAAATCATTTAACTTTTCTTCACTTACTCTCCAGCTTCTTCCATTAGGTGGGTATATTTCTCTACCTGATGGCGTTTTAATACCGTAAATGTCTTTTTCTGTAACTCTACTTACAGAAATGTCTCCTGAAGTCCATGGACCTCTAGAGTCATTATCTAAGTTCTTATATCTAGATTTTTGTTCGTCTGTCATCGGTAATAAATTTCTACTAAATAAATCCTTTGATTTCGCATAGCAATATATATTCTCATGATTTAATGAAAAGTATTTTGCATCATTCTGTGGACTAAATTTTTTCTGCCAAATTATCTCTTGTACATAGTTACTTTCACCAAATACCTCATCACAGATTTTTCTAAGATTAGAATTTTCATTATCATCAATACTAATAAATATAACACCATCTTCTCTTAATAAATTTCTTGCCAATTTTAATCGAGGATACATCATATTTAACCAATCAGTATGATATCTACCATTAGTTTCAGGATTAGCTCTTGTTGTTTGATTAGTAATCTCTTTATAATTAGCAATATTATCCCTAAAATTATCATGATATATAAAATCCTTCCCTGTATTATAAGGTGGGTCAATATATATCATCTTCACCTTACCAAAATAACTCTTTTGAAGTAATTTCAATACCTCTAAATTATCCCCCTCTATATAAAGATTTTCTGTATCATCCCAATTCTTGCTACTCTCTTTATCTGGTATTAAAGTTCCTATTGATGGAGTTTGTGCTAATTTATAAGCTAGTTCTTTTCCTTCCCAATTAAATTCATACATAATATAATCTCCTCTACTATTAATTACTTTCTATAAAGTTCTTTATTAATTAATGGTCTTACAGGTTTTATAGGTTGTAAATCTTTTAATATTTTATCTAATCCCTTTGAAGTAAAATGTATATCTTTATGTCTCACTATAAAGATATATCTATAATCATAATTTGTTATTTCTCCATTATACTCTACTACCCAATCACTATCAAATAAATAGCGTTTAATGTCTTTACGTCTTAAACCAGTAGCACTACATACATCATTTATAGTATCACCTTTTATTTTATAATTTAATAGTCTGTTTATTTTTTGTTGAAGTTGTTCTAATTGTTGTGGAGTTGCCCCCTTATCTATATAACCTCCAGTTCTTCTTATTTCTGGTAATACTTCATGAGTAACCCATTTTCTAAATGGCTTACATTTTTCAGTTTTACATTCTAACATAAAATCATAAAGCTGTTCTTCTGTAATATAACTGTGTCCAGCTTGGACACAAGCTTTAATTTCTGCATTTCTAATATCTTTATCAATTCTTTCTTTTCTTGGGTAAGCTTTGCCAATAGAATTATATTTCACATGACCTAAAGCCATCCCTGTGCTATATATCTCGAATAAAGGTTCTCCATTTTTACCAATTATAACTTCTACATTATTCCCTTCAAAATTAAATAATTCATTCATTTCATATTCCCCCTTATAAATTAAATATATTTTTTATTATAAGTCCTAGATTATAGCTATGTGTATTTTTATCAGATACTCTTATAAATCTACAACCTAATTTATTTTCAATTTCTTGCTGTCTAACTTCATGTGCATCGTAAGAATAATCTTTATGATTGTTTTCATCATACTCAATAGCAATATTAAGACTAGGTATATAATAATCTATCCTATAATTTAACACATGGTACTGTCTAATTCCTTTAATATTAAATGGTTTTAATGCCTCCTCTAGCTGGTCTAAAAACTCTATTTCATCTCTACTAATTAATATTTTATAATTATCACTTAGTAATCCTTCACTAATTAGGTTATTGATGAGAGATTCTCTAAATTGTTCAGATTTAGTTTTGCAACATTGTATAAGTCTGTATATATCACTTTCAGGTATAACTTTAAATGTCTGACGGTGACCTAATGAATCAGTGCCCACCTTCATTTTAGATTTTTTACAATGGTCATTTGTTGATTTACTTGGATTTTTATATCCTAATACTTTAGCTACATCATTAGCAACCACATACTGTTTACCCTCAATTTTTACTACTCTTATTTCTCATAATTCCTTATTAATGAATAATTGTAATTTATCCATTTTATATTCCTCCCTTTATTATTAATTTAAATATTATATATTAATGTTGGTAATTTTTGTTAACCTCAATTTATATAAAATAAAAATCCCACTTGATAATTATCAGGTGGGATAAATAAAGGGGAGATTAAATGTGGATTTAAATTTTTATTACTTATGTATATTATATATAATAATTTAACTAAAACGTTAACTCCCTCATTAAATTTGTATAAAAAATAACCAGTTAAGAAGGGGGAGATATCTTAACTGGTTATCCAACCTAAAATAAATTAACAAGAGGAGACTTGCTATAAGTATTATGAAATTTATCTAAGTAAATTTATTACTTACATATATTATATATAATTATTCACTATAAATGTTAACTAAAAATAAAAAGTACTTAAATTTATTAACTCTATCATATACTGCTTATCCATTATACTTTTCCCATAATGGAGTTTTACGTGGTTTATAGTCGTTACATATTTCTTGTAATAATTTTATATTATCTCTACTATATGGAATTTGTTCCCATTTAGTATAACCACCTAATTCATAGAAAAACATATTTTTAATGTTTTCATAGTCTTGTGGATTTTCTGATATTTTGCTGATTCCTAAATGTTTTTTAATTTGATTACCATAGTTATATACTTCTTTACTTCTTAATCCTATAAGACTTTTTATTTCTTCTATTTCTTGATGTTGAGTTTCTAATGTGTTAATTAATGTTTGAAGGCGTATAACATCTTCAACTTTTACTGCGGTTTGTGATTTTATATACTGTTCCATATCATTAAATCTTTTAACGTATTTTGCAGTGAATAATATACCTTTTTCACCTGTAAGTTTATTTGCTAACATCTCACAACCCATTTTAGTGCATTCATAACATTTATTAGATTTACCACTGTTGTCTTTGTATTCACTTATTATAAAATAATCACTCACCCCAACGTTGTGGTCAGTAAGTGTTGGTATTATTCCAACAACTTTTCTACTTTTACTACCTTTAGATGGTTCATATCCTTCTAACATTCTAAGTACTTCCCAATGTTCTTTTCCCATCATGTCTGCTACTTCTCGACTGCTTATAGTTTGTTCATGATTTAATACTTGTAATTCGTTCATAATGAATTACCCCCTTTTTTATAATTATTTAAGAAGTCCTTATGTTTGACCTCTTAAATGTTATATATAAAAATGGATAAATTTGTTAACTAAAATTTGGAAAATAAAAAGTACCTAATAAAGTTATTAGGTACTTAAATTAAAAAGGGGTAATACAATGAAATAATTAAATTATTTAACTGTTACATATATTATATACTAATAATGGATTTTAGTGTAAACTAAAAATACTAAAATTTGTAAATTATTAGTATAGGTGCGTCAGCACAATAACTCTCCCCCAACATTATTTTTTTAATTTTTTATTGCTTGTTGGTTTGTTTAACTTGTTTAACTAGTATATATTATATATTTTTTCAGAATGTTAATGTTAACCTAAAAATAGTTACAATATTGTAACTTTTAGATATAACACATCTCAATACATTAGTATTACTTAGTTTGAGAGGTGTTAACATTTTTAGATTCTTCGGCTTGCAGTATTTATTTGGTTAACATTATTATTCTGATATGATGTCACTTTTCCATTAGCTATATTACTATCTAGGTTATGCAAAATCCAATCTGTATTGAGCTTAGAAAAGTCAAATATACCTGTATATCCAAGTTGTTTATATTTAATAAGCCATAAATTTAATTTTGCAGCCAATGCTAAATTATTGAAATTATATTTTTCTTTTAGTTTGTTAAATGTCTTATTACAATACACAGCTTGAGTACCGAGCATTTTAGTTCCATATATTTTTTCTACCTTAAAAATAAACCATTTTCTAATTTCTGTCATATTAGGTTCTTGTGCATGTTCTAATTTATATTCGACTATCTTATACTCCTTCTCATTAGGAATTATTTGTTTACTATTCTTTTTAGACTGCAATTCCTTAAACATCTTGCACCTCTTTTCTTGGGTTACCAAATGTTAATCTTGTTTGAGTCGTAGTTTCCACAGCAGGTGCAATATCTTCTATATTAATAATACCTTGATAGATTAGTTGTTGTACTTTTTTCTCGTTGATAGTCGGTTTATACTCAATGCATGATTTGACGCTCTCTGCAAGTCTATCGTCTGTTTCTAGTTTACTTAGGTTAATTAATATATCTATTAATTTATCCTCGTTCATAGAAGTCTTTTCCACCTTAGAACATTTTACACAGAATTCACCTGGAATATTATATTCGTTAAGTCCTAAAGATTCAAATTTTGTTTTTACATCATCGACTAATTTTTTAGTCTCTGATTTTATAATTTTTTCCTTTTCTTTTAGTTCATTACATCTTCTTAAAATTGTTTCAAAATTATTTTGACTTTCTACAGTACCTATTTTCATATCAATTCTCCTTTACATATATAAATTATAAGATAACCTTATATAACGTGTATATGAGCCATATAGAGGTTATTTTTTACCTTTTCCACTATACTTATCTGATATAACTTTCATTTCTCCTTTTACTTTATTTGTTTTAAAAGTTAAGATTTTTTCAATGTCATCTTCGCTCCAGTATCTTGCATGATTACCGCCAACTCTAATAAATGGAGGCAATAATGTTCTTCCTGTTGTTTCTTCGTATTCATACCATCTGATTAATGTATTTCTAGTAACATGACACAGCTCAGCAGTTTCGAAAGCTGTGTAATATTTTTTACCGTCTATTATTTTCATTTTTATCACGCTCCTATTAAGAATTTTATATCTGAAGGTTGAATTGCTTTTCCGTCTACAATGCGGTCAGACAATTCGCCTTTGTCTTTTATTATTTGATGTATTCGTTCGTCTATTGTATCTTTACAAATTAAGGTTATAATATTAACTGTTCCTTTTGTTCCTATTCTGTGCGCCCTGTCTTCTGCCTGTTCTTTTGTTGCCCTATTCCAGGGTTCGTCAATAAAAATAATTGTACTAGCTTGAGTTAATGTATAACCAGTTCCCAATGCTGGTGTTGTACCTATTATTACCCTACAACCAGGGTCATTTTGAAATTTATCTATTTGCTCCATAGGGTTTTTAGTCTCACTAGTTACTTTTGTCACCCCGTATTTCTCTCTAATCAACTCATACAGAGGGTCTATAACCTTAGTCCAATTGCTATAAATAATTAATTTATCCTCGGTGCTGTCAAGTATATCTAGCACCCTTTCATATTTACAATTTATAGTTTTGGCTGAAGTTAATATGTCGGGGTTTGACGTAACCTGTCTTAACCTAGTTAGTTCAACTAAAGGGTTCGGCATTAACAATATTTTGTCAATATTGTCCATAACTCCCTTTTTGACCTCCTCATACAATTTTTGCTGACTAGGGGATAATTCTAATATCTCATTAGTGTAAATTTTAGGTGGTAAATCCAATACTTCTTCTTTACGTCGTCTTAACATATTTTTATTAAGTATATTTTCTAATTGGTCAAGGTTTTTATACCCAATTACTTCGTAGCCTCCAAATCCTCCCATTTCACAGTACAGATTTTTAAAATAGCTAAGTGAATGATTTTCTACTTGTAGCCATTTCAATATGTTATATAAATCAACAGGGCTATTCATCAGTGGTGTACCTGTAAGCGCTAATCTATAATATGAAGTACAGCAATGAATCGCTTTTCCTTGTTTTGATTGACTGTTCTTGCATTTGTGTATTTCATCTATTATAGTCATTCCTATAACACCATCATCACACATCTTCTTTATTTGACCTTGTATATCCTTGTCTCGGAGCGTTTCGATATTGGTTATAATAAAATATTCATCGTGTATCTGTTTAAGGTCTGCAAGGCGTTCAGAAGTTGAACCAATAACAGTCTTTCCTTTCTTGTTTATTCTAATACCAAGTATATGAGCTTGTTCTTTTGTATGTATTTCTACTTCTTTATACCAGTTCCATTTTAAGTTGTTAACACCACATACAATTAGACAATGTCTCATTTTATGTTTTCTACTTACTGCTATGTCCAATGCTTGTTTTGTTTTTCCTAATCCTTGTTCATCACCAAGTAAAAATTTATTATGATGCAGCGCATAATTATATGAATCTAGTTGGTGTCTAAAAGGTTTAGTTTTACTTGAATATACGCTATCAGACTTATCATATATATCAAGTAGATTCAAATACTTATGGAACTTTTTCGGAACATCACCACATATTTGTATATTTTCATATTTTAGTTTGTCTAAAATGATTGGAAAATATTCTATTCTGCATTCCCACAGTCTACTATTCCTATGGTAATATCTAGTCTGGAAAGAATGTATTGTATCCAAAATAGCTGGATTATAGTCCCCCTTGATGTAGAGGGACTGTTTATATTTTAATTTTTGTGAGAAGTCGAATTTTAGTTTTATCATATGCATACCTCCTAACAATCGAATTCCTCATCTATGGTAGTGATAGGAACTACTTCTATGAATATTTTTATTGAATCTGAATTATATATTCTTTCAGTTTCTTTTAGTATCTTGCTTTTATATAAATGTCCTATTACGTCTTGAGCTTGTTCTAATGTACTTACAATATGTCGTTTTACCATTTCCCAAGTTATTCGTTTGACATAGTTTAATTGTTTCTGTTGTAACTCAGTTATAAGTAATTTTGTAGCATCATACTTTTGTTCTTCTTTTGGAGTTACTATTTCTGTAGATTTTTCTTCTGTTTCAACTTCTTTAGCTTCTTCTACTGGTTGTAATTCTTGTAATTCAGCATATTTTTCATTAGCTTCTTCTATAAAAGAAAATGCATTTTGAACTAATGCTACGGTATATTTATCATTTAGTGATATACTTCTTAAATCTTCTTGAGGTATTTCTGTTGCATTAAGAACTATTTTTCCATCTCTATTTACTATTTTATAACTATTATCAAATTTTTCTACTTGATAGCCTCTAGGTAATCTAACTCTAGCTGCGTTTATATTAAAGTATAAATCTTTTTCTATTTTAGTTATTTCTGCTGCTTGTATATCTTCTTCGGTAACTTCTACTGTTACATAAGATGCTCCAACTTTTGTTAATGTTAAAGTGTATTCATCTATCACCTCTATCATGTATTCTTTTTTAAGATTATTTACTACTCTTGATAGACCTGCTTTTGATGTTCCTAATACAGATGTTAAAACTACTTTATAGTCATCTATTGACCCATTATTTTTAGCCATTTCATTTAATATTATTTTTTCCTCTGCAGATTCCTTCAGACGCTTTCTCATTTCCTCAAAATCCTGGCATAACTCTGAAAATTCATCATTCCCCTCTA